>OOCI01000003.1_pt1 | contig 281337 bp, 267 predicted proteins | sample 1671761 | NCBI WGS metagenome assembly OOCI01 (sample SAMN06348190, study PRJEB24527) | human gut metagenome | biome: human gut; feature: ankylosing spondylitis patient; material: feces | host: Homo sapiens | place: China | collected 2015-10
GGCACATGACAATGGAGTTTTGTCCCGAAGCCAAGGCTTTTGCTTTATCATGATATTGTTTTTTCTCAACTTCTAAGCCGATTTGAGCAACGCTTTCTTCACGTTCTGATGTCATGCCTATGTCTGTGATAATAAAACTTGTTCCAATATAACTGGAATCCCAAATTGCCAAGTATCCCCAATTGTATATTTGAGCCCATATGTAAGCTTCATATGTACAGAGTTCGTGATCCTGTATTTTTGTTAGGTCTTTACACTCGATAATCACTTTGATATTTCTCAACCAACGGTCGTGTACCATATTTTTGCGTTCGGTTCAATATAAGAGTGTTTCGAAGATTGGAAAAAACTGAGTCAATGTCATCATCAAGTGGTATCTTGCGAAATATGCAAATTGAAATCTGATATGCAGTAAACAAAGAAAAAGGTTCTCGGAGGGAACACCTCCGGGAACCTTTTGAATTTAGTTTTTCGTGAGCAGACCCGCCGGAACAGAAGCGACCAAACGATTCGCCTATGCTCCAACTGTGGTCAAATATGTGGTCAAAAAATTTTCGGAATTTCGGGTGGTATGAAAGTGGTGAGAAAACACACGATTTTGCCCCGAAAATGCAAAAAATAAAGCCGAAAACGATTTGTTTTCGGCTTTATTTGGTCTGAGTGACTGGACTTGAACCAGCGGCCTCTACCACCCCAAGGTAGCGCGCTCCCAACTGCGCCACACCCAGATAAAATATATTCTTTTTCGTTGCGCAAGGCGAATTATATCACAAAAAATGAATTAAGTCAATATAAAAAACAAAAAAACTTTACGGAAACGGCTATATTTTAGCCGTTTCCGTATGTTTTGAGAAATTTCAAATAAAATTAGATTATTTGATTTCAACTGTTGCGCCAACAGCTGTAAGAGTTTCTTTGATCTTTTCAGCTTCGTCTTTAGCAACTGCTTCTTTAACTGTCTTGGGAGCGCCTTCAACAAGTTCTTTAGCTTCCTTAAGACCGAGACCTGTGATCTCACGAACTGCCTTGATAACGTCGAGCTTCTTGTCGCCGAAAGAAGCAAGAACTACGTCAAATTCTGTCTTTTCTTCAGCTGCGGGAGCTGCTGCGCCACCAACTGCTACTGCTGCTACGGGAGCTGCAGAAACGCCGAATTCCTCTTCGAGAGCCTTAACGAGGTCTGCTACTTCGAGGATTGTAAGTGATTTTATCTCATCGAGAATTGCTGTGATCTTTTCAGATGCCATAATAAATTACCTCCGATTATTTTTTTGAAATTTGTTTTTTTAATTTTGATTAGAGTTTACGCTGCTGTTTCTTCATTCTGCTTATCAACATAAGCCTGAAGAACATAAGCAAGACCGTAAAGTGAGGACTGCAAGCTGCCGAGCATTTTTGCAATAAGCTGCTCTTTGGAAGGCAGTGCAGCAAGTTCTTCAACTCCTGCTTTGTCAAGAGTTGAGCCGTCAACAAAGCCTGCTTTGATTTCAAAGGTTTCTACTTTGTCGGCATACTTTTTAAGAATTTTAGCAGCTGCAACAGGATCGCTGTCACTTGTAGCAACGGCTGTCATTCCTTCAAGAGTATCTGTGAGCTTATCAAAACCGACAGCTTCACAAGCTCTTTTTGTAAGTGTGTTCTTAATTACGGAATATTCAACGCCGGACTTTCTGAGTTCCGCACGAAGAGCGGTATCATCTTCAACAGTAATACCCTGATAACTTACGATAACACCTGCAACCGCATTTTTCATTCTTTCGGTAAGATCCGAAACGATTTTTTTCTTTTGTTCAAGAACGCTTGCACTTGGCATAAAGTTTTTCACTCCTTTCAATATAAATAAAAGAAAAGCCAAGCTTTTTCCGCATATGAATGCGGTAATAAAAAAATCTTTCCCGCTATCCAAAGAGAACGGAAAAGACATAAAAAGCATTTTTATTATCTTTCCTCGGCAGGGAAGCTCAGCTTTTACAAAACCTGCTGTCTTAGGATCGCTTAATTATGATATCATAGATATAAATATTTGTCAAGACTTTTTTACGGTTTTTACGGAAATTTCACCTGAGTTCAGAACGTCATAATTACCATCGGAAAGTTTTACTCCGAGCGTGCCGTCAGGAAAAAGCTTGTCTGCCATGCCGACAAATGTTTTGCCATTCTTTTCATAAGTTATTTCTTTGCCGATTGTATAGCTGTTATCGGTGCAATATTTTATTATGCTTTCCGCAGATTCATTTACTGCGAGGCGGAGCCGATTTATTATATCTGCCGCAAGATAATTCAGGTCCGTATCCGAGCATATCGCGGCGGCGGTCCGACGCAGGTCGTCGGGGAAAATTGTTTCTTTTACATTTATACCTATTCCGACGACATATGCGTCGCCTGCGCGCAGAGCAAGTATACCGCAGACTTTTTTGTCGAAAAGATAAAGATCGTTTATCCATTTTATACTGACAGGCGCGCAGGTAGCCGCGCGGATCGCGCGGCAGACCGCCGCCGCTGCTGCGCTTGTTATAAGCTCCGCCGGCAGTAATGAATTTCGGATTATTACACTTAAGTATACTCCTCCGTCATAGCAGAAAAAATGTTTGTCTCCTCTGCCGTGACCTCCTGTCTGAATTTTTGCAATATACGTTGTTCCGTCGGGAGCGCCGTTCTGCACTGCCTTTTTGGCAAGATCGTTTGTCGAAGGCGTTTCTTTGAGCGCGATTATATTACAGCCTGTGAGTTTTTCTATATATTTTTTGTTGGGATAGATCATGCTTATTTACCTACACAGAACTTTGAGAAGATATCGTCTACTATTTCTATTCCTACCCGCCTGCCGTCGAGCTCACCGAGAGCGCCCATTGCGCCTTCAAGCTCCGTACCGGCTATATCGACGCCGAATGCGTCTATTGCTGAAAACGCGTTTTCGACGCATGTCAAAGCTTCGCACACTTTTGCATATTGACGCGCATTTGTGATGATTGCATTTTCTCCCGAGCCTATGCTTCCGCAGTTGAAAAGACGGTTTATAGCCTCCGATATAATATCGCGCGATGACGGTTCTTTTGCGGAAAGCGTGATAACTTCGTCAAACGCGTCGCTTAAAGCGGTAACGTCTGCGATCGTTCCCAAATCGTTTTTGTTGAGTACGCATATTGTTGCCGCACCGAGTGAATGATTTTTCCTTACGGCAGATATAACTCTTTCGTCATTATCGTCAAAAGGCTTTGAAACATCAAATACAGCTATTATCAGTTCACAGCTGCCAAGCTTTTCAAGCGCACGATCAACGCCCACAGCTTCGATTTTGTCGTCCGTTTCACGGATTCCGGCTGTGTCTGATATCAGAAGCGTCGCATTGCCGCACACTACCTGCTCGGTGATTATATCGCGCGTTGTTCCGGCAATGTCCGTAACTATCGCGCGTTCTTTTCCGCACAGAAGATTGAGTAGCGTAGATTTTCCCGTGTTCGGCTTTCCGCAAAGGACTGTCCCGATCCCTTCAACTACCGCATGCCCTGTTTTGTATGAATCACGAAGCGAAGTGAGTTTGTCCTTTACATTTATGATCGCCGCTTTCATATCTTCGGGAGAGACGGGAGAAAGCCCTTCATCGGGGAAGTCCGTTTCGGCATAGACGGCGGATAGAGCCGTTTTCATATCGTCATATATTTCTTTTATTCCGGTGGCAAGCCTTCCGTCAACATTGGCACGAGACAGGCGAAGAGCCGCATGACTTTTTGCGCTTATTATTTCGCCTATTGCTTCTGCTTGCGAAAGCGAAAGCTTTCCTGCCGAGAACGCGCGGCGCGTAAATTCGCCCGGTCCTGCCGGTATGGCGCCGCATTCAATAGCGCGGCTCAGCACCTCGCCCGATATTATAATTCCGCCGTGACAGCTTATTTCAACTGTATTTTCGCCTGTAAACGATTTTGGTGCACGAAATACGGTAACTACGGCAGTATCTATTACCGTGCCGTCGTCATCCGTTATGCGACAGGGAAGCGCTGTGTTTGCGTTCATTCCGGAAACCATTCTGTTTCCGTACAGCTTTACGAATTTATCGGCTATGGAAAGGGAATCGTCGCCGGAGATGCGTATTACCGCAATACCGCCGCTGCCTTTCGGCGTTGAGATTGCGGCTATTGATGACGAAAACATAGAATACATAATATTCTCCTATTTTGAAAACGAGGCGGAATGTCCGCCTCGTTTTGATTTGTTATTTACTGTGGATTGTTGCTTGAAAATTCTTTAAGTTTTGCAAAATAAGCGTCAAGATCCTTTGCCTTTTCTATTTTTCTGGGCTGAGGACGCGGCTTGTCTGCGGGACGCTTATAAACCGGTTTTTCTTCATCACGCGTAGCTGGCGTGCGTTCGGAGGATTTTTTGCCTCCTCTGCCGCTTCTGCGATTGTTTCGGCGATCTTTTCTTTCGCCGCCGCGTGACTGCTGCGGATTGAACTTTGCGGCGTTTTCTTCCGTCGGCTTTTCTGTGCCTTCAAGATAGATAACAACGCGTCTGTTGCCTTCCGCACCTACGGAATTTGTAGATACGCCGGCAATTCCCTGAACCTGAGCGTGAATGATTCTGCGCTCATAAGCGTTCATCGGCTCAAGAGTTACGCTTCTCCCGTTTTTCTTTACCTTCTGTGCCATTCTGTCGGCAAGGGCGCGAAGCGTCTGCTCTCTTTTTTCTCTGTAATTTTCTATATCGACCGATATGCGCGTGTATTTGCGTTCGTCGGTTTCTTTTTTGTTTGCGGCAAGATTGACAAGATACTGAAAAGCATCGAGTGTATCGCCGTGATGACCGATAAGCGTTCCTGCGTCGGCACCCGTTATTTCCATAAGCGCTTCACCGCTGCCGTCATCGTGAATTACAACCTCAGCGTCAAGACAAAGATCTTTTATCAATGTCTGTGCGAAGCTTCTTGCTGCTTCAAGAGGCTTGAATACATACATTACCTTTACCGTTGCGGGTGTACTGCCCATTCCGAGAAAGCCTCTTTTCGGCTCTTCAATTACTTCATACACAACGCCGTTTTCGTCGGTACCGAGCTGTGCGGCACCGTTTTTTACGGCTTCCTCAACGGTTTTGGCCTGAACCGTTATTTCTTTTTTCATTTTGTGAATCTGTTCCTTCTTATAAAATGGATGAAAATTTCTTATTTGTTTTTCTTTTTTGAACCGCTGTCCTTGGGCTTTGCCGGCTCGATTACGCTGCTGTGGCCTTCCGTTCCGTCGTCCTCGTCGTCTTCCTCTTCTGTTACGGGAGCGGGCATTTCGTCCTCGTCGAAGTCTTCAAGATAAAGCGAACGTTCGGGCATAGCTTCCGCAAAAGACTGCTCTTTGCCGTAAGGAGCTTTTCCTTTAAGCTCGGCTTCCGCAGCTTTGTAATCTTCTTCCGTGAATACGGGAAGCGGCATAGCTTTATAAAGAATGAACTGCTGAAGCACGCCGAGAACGGTGTTGAATATCCAGTAAAGTCCGAGCGCGGCGGGAGCGATGAACGCAATCCAGAGCGACATAAGCGGACCGAACCAATCCATAAGCTTCATTGAACGGTTTGTCTGCTCGTTCTGCATGGGCTGATATGTGAACTTTCTTGTAAGCTTCATTGAAGCAAACGAAGTACCGAAGTTGAGAATGGGAATAAGGAAGAGCATAAATCCGGCAAAGGATTTGAATGCTGTTTTGAAGCTCGGAACTCCGGCAAGGAAGTTTTCCATTCCGAAAAGGTCGAAGTTGGGAAGCCCTTTTGCAAGTGCGGAGTTGAGCGAAGTTACAAATGTTGACGCATTGGCTGAGTAAGTTTCGGAAGCTTCCGCAAATGCCCTGAAGCCTTCAACAAACTTGGTAAGCGCCGTGTCTTTGAGCTTTGCAAGCTCGCCGAGAAGCGATATTTCTGTGTATCTTCCCGTAAACACTGTTCCGAGACCGCCGTTTTCCGTAGCTGCGGTCGAAAAATCCGTAAGTGCTTTTACAAGCGAAGCATCCATGCCTACAACGTGACGGAGCGGGTAAATAATTACCTGATACAAAAGCATGATTATTACGAGCTGAACAAGCATAGGAAGGCATCCGCCGGCAGGGTTGTAGCCCTCTGCCTGATACATTTCCATTATCTCATTCTGCATCTTCTGCTGAGTCTTCTGGTCGTTTCTGCCCTTGTATTTCTTTCTGATAGCCTCTTCCTTCGGCTTCATTTTAGCCTGGCGTATAGCATTTTTCTGCTGCTTTATACCGAAAGGCAGAAGTATGAGCTTTATCATTATGGCGAACAGGAGAAGTCCTAAAAAATAGCTACCGCCACAGATATTCGAAAAGAATCCGAGTATCGTTCCAAAAAATTTGTACATTAAAATATTCTCCTTGATTTAGTTTGCGTCTCCGGAATCGTCTCTGTTTCTTTTGCGCTTTCTCTTCGGTACGGGGTCGTAACCTCCGCGACTGAAAGGATTGCAACGCAAAATACGCCATATTGTCAGTCCGAGACCGCATATAAAACCCCATTCGCGGAACGCTTCGACGGCGTATTGCGAGCAGGTCGGCGAAAAACGACAGCACGGCGGCTTGAGCGGAGAAATGAGCTTTTGGTACAGTTTTACAAAAAAGATACCTACATGCTTCATTTCTGCTCACCGGGGCAAATCATTTTCAGCTTTCCGAAAGCGCAAAGCAGATCGTCGTAAATGTCGCCGGATTTGACGGCGGCAGCGGACTGTTTTGCGGCTATTACAACAAGAAAGCCTTTTTTAATTTCGTTTTCCGTTTCAAGTTTGCGATACGCAGCGCGGATTATCCGCTTTATGCGTGATCGCACTACCGCTCCTCCCATTTTTTTCGAAACCGCGAGTCCTATGCGGTTTATCTTTTTCTTGAGCGGGTTTGCGCGTGCAAGACGCGCGGCGTGGTAATCGGTCAAAACATATACCACGATATGTCTGCCAAAGGCTTTCTGTCCTTTGGCGTAAGCCTTTTTATAAAGGTGATTTTCGGAAATTGCTGTGGCTTTCACATAAACCTCCGGCGCGATTGCGGAAAAAGTTTTCCGCTAAAAAATTAAAGCCTATGTCAAGCCACAGGCTTTTTGTTGATTTACAGATCAATACGAAAGGCGAGCTCTGCCTTTGGCGCGTCTTCTCTTGAGTACCTTACGACCGTTTGCCGTACGCATTCTTTTTCTGAAGCCGTGCTCCTTTTCTCTCTGTATCTTTTTGGGCTGATAAGTTCTGAGCATTACATTGCACCTCCTCTGCGGAAATTATAGCGGCGTTTGCCGGACTTGGGCATATTGCCACAATTACAAACTTCATTATACACGCAAAAACCGTGTTTTGTCAATAGCTATTTGCAGTTTTCTGCTTTTTTTTGCGGAACGTAAATTAAATAAAGCGAATATTATAAAAAAGATAAATATATTACGGAGGGTAAAATGGTGATAAAAATATTTATAGATCAGGGGCATAATCCCGAAAACCCGAATGCGGGCGCGGAGGGTAGCGGATATCGCGAACAGGATCTTGTATACGAAATAGGCGTAAGGCTTGCGGCTCTTCTCAATGCAAATCCGAATTTTGAGGCAAGACTTTCACGAAATTCTCCGGATGAGATACTCGGAACGAGCGTTGCCTCAAGTCTTGCCGCGAGAGTGAATGCGGCAAACGAGTGGGGCGCGGATTATTTTATATCGATACACGCCAATGCTTCCGATATTCCGACAGCTACGGGAACAGAGGGTTTTGTCTATTCGACATCGTCCGAAGCATATCCGCTTGCGGTCGATATTGTTGCGGGAATAAGCGAAGCTACGGGAATTCCGGACAGAGGCGTTTCCGCACGACCGAGTCTTTATGTGTTGAGAAAGACAAGGATGCCGGCTACTCTCATAGAAACGGGATTTATAACCACTCAGTCGGAGGCGGATCTGCTTAAAAATTCCCCCGGCCTTTTCGCCGAGGGAATGTATAACGGTATTCTTAAATTTTTCGGGCTCAGTCGCTGACGGGAGCTTTGATTTCTTCGGATTTTTCTTCAGTGACATCGGCAGGCTCTGCCGTTTCGGGTGACGGATCTGAGCTTGGCACAGGCTCTTCATCCGAAAATGTTTTGCCGTAATATTTGTAGGTAAGCTCAACTACCGCAAATCCGAGCAGAAATCCGCAACAGACATCGGTAAGGTAATGCGCTCCGCAGAAAAGGCGCGATATTCCCATTATCGCCGCCCACGCCATAGCCGCAAAATATATCGCGCTGCGACGGCGCTTTGTTTCGGGCGCATTGCCGATCCACAGCGGAATAAGCATTAAAAGTGCGGCGTTGGCGGTATGTCCCGAAGGGAAAGAATGCGAGCCTGAGAAAAAGTTCGGTCTGTACCATGCCGTAAAGCCGTCAAGCGAGTTTGCCTCGACAAGCTCCGACAGTCGGATACGTCCCCATATCACTTTAAGCGTGGTTGCGGATATAAGAAGCACCGATACGGCTATTGCGGTGAAGAGCGCCGCTCCGAACAACTTGTGTATCGTTTTTTTCGGAATGTTTTCTACTATGAACCGAAGCAGGAAAGTAAGGGTCAGCGTCATTACGAGTATTATCAGCCAGTGACCTATGTAAAGCTTGCCGTCGGCAAAAAATTCTATGGTTTTGTTGCTCCCGTAGAACATAAAAGCCGCCGCTATAACGGTGAATACTACGAAAAGGATCATTCTTGTCTTTTCTTTTACTTTGCGGCGGAGGTTAAGCTCCGTTATCAGGAACGAAACGGCACCGAGAAACGGCGTTGTCCATCTTCCTATCAGGGCAAAAGCAAGCGCAAGCTTGCCGGGCGATATCGAATACACGCCGTCGGCGTTTTGAGTAAGCTTTGAAAGTCTGCTTGTTATCTGAAGATCATACATCGAGCCGAGAAACATTCCGGCTATGAATATCACCGCTATTACAAAGTGCAGCATTGCGCGAGGATGTGTTATTTTCTGTTTCACTTGGAACAGTAGCCTCCTTTTCAAATACATAGACAGCCATTTTTACGAGCATTTCTCGGACAAGCGGCAGTCTTGACGCGGGATAAAGCCATTTTCTCAGCGGTATAAAACGCTTGTATACGGGCTTGAGTCCCGATTCGGATATGATTTCAGACGCTTTTTTCAGCGTCATTCTGTTTATGTAGCCGAGATGCTTTTCACCGTCCGAGCCGTGCTTTATTTTGAGTGACAACCGACGGTCTCTGTCGGGTTTGTCGGCTGTCAGCGCTTCATAAGCGCTTATGAGCGTTTTTTCACCGTACAGCATATGCACCCAGGGAATGCTTATTGCGTCCGAAAGGTGTGCTCCGTACGGATGATAATACGGCGGAAAATTTATATAAAGTCTGCCGCGCGGGCGAAGAACACGCATAGCCTCCGAAATCGCTTTTCCTGGACTTGCAACGTGTTCGAAAAAGTCGTTCATCATAACGACGTCAAAGCTGCCGTTGTCAAACGGGAGATTTGTTGCGTCGCCGCAAACGTATTCAAAACCGTCCGAAAGACCGAGCTTTTCGGCAAGTGCGCGTGATTTTTTTCCGTATTCGGGAACGATATCTATTCCGGTCACGCTTTTTGCGCCGAGCGAAAGAAAATAAAGCGATTTGCCGCCTTCTCCGCAACCGACGTCAAGAACATCTTTGCCGAACAGGATATCTTCTGGCTGGAACCTCGGCGCATAGCACGACAGCGCCGCTCCTCCGCGTTTGAATTCCCATTCGCCGTAGGTTTTGCCGCCTGCCGCTTCTTCGTTGAAGGGATGAGAAACGGGAGCAAAACGGCGATTGAGCCTTAAAAGCGATTTTACGCTCATATCGTTTTCCTCCCGTAAAAGATTATTTTCTTGCCGCTGCCGCCGCACCGATTATGCCGGCGTCGTTTCCGAGCATAGCTATGCGCACGTCCGTTTTCAGCGTTCCGTCTTTTGAGTAGATCTCTTTTTCAATAAGCGGAATGAGCGGACGGAGAAGATTTTCCTTCTCTCCGGATACGCCGCCGCCTATACAAAGTACCTCCGGCTGAAAGACATTGAGAATGTTTGCTATTCCGCAGGCAAGATAGCCGAGATATTCGGAAACGACCTCGCCTGCGGCTTTGTCGCCTTTTCTCATTGCGGCGAAAGCCGTTTTACCGCCTACGCGGTTTACGTCTCCTCCGCACATTTCGCGCATGAGCGAGTCGGGACATTCTTCGAATTTTCTTTTTGTATCGGCGATGAGCGCCGTTGCCGAGCAGTAAACTTCAAAGCAACCGCGTCTGCCGCAGGTACATTGTCTTCCGTCCTTTACTATAACGGTATGACCTATTTCCGCGCCGCCGTGAGCGCATCCCGTAAGCATTTTTCCGTCTATGATTATTCCGCTTCCGACACCCGTACCGAGAGTTATGGTAACCGAGGACGACGCTCCTTTTGCCGCTCCTGCAACCGCTTCTCCGTAAGCGGCAAGATTTGCGTCGTTGCCTATTACAATATTTGCTTTGTCAACGCCCGAATATTCCGAGAAAAGCTTTACAATCGGAAAATCAAAGAATTTTATATTGTTTGCGTATTCGACTATGCCGGTGTCGGGGTTTACCGTTCCCGGACATGCGATACCTACTCCGTTTGCTTCTGTTATGTCAAAGCCTGTCTCCGTGCAAAGGCGCTTGCAGAGAGCAACCATATCGCGGATTATTTCTTCAGCCGGACGATTTGCCAGAGTAGGGCAGGAATCCTTTTTCACTATTTTATAATTTTCGTCAACTATTCCCACGGCGATGTTTGTCCCGCCGAGATCGACACCGATAGAATACATATTAAAAATCCCTCCGAATGAGTATGTAAATCAAATATTCAATTTACATTTTACCGTTGAAAAGACGATTTGTCAATAAGCGTCGAAGCTTTATTTGCCTGTAAATTGCGGTGCGGCTCGAAAAATCAGCCAAAAACGGCGGTTTTGGCGTTCGCTCGGTTGACAGGGGCGATATTGCTGTGCTAAAATACAGATAAATACTCACGGTTGCGGAGGGATATAAAATGGCTGAATATTACAAGGCGTATGATGAACGTTATAAAAAAGTCGCTGCCGGCGGAGCGGGAACGTGGGGTACTTCCGAAAACGACGCCGCCGTCATTGCGACGCTTGAAAAATGGGTGGATGAAAATTCGCTTTCCGGAAAAAGCGTGCTTCAGTGCGCGTGCGGAGAGGGAAGCGAGGGAATAATTCTTTCAAAGCTCGGATGTCTTTATTGGGGAACGGATGTTTCGCTTACTGCGGTGGGCGTTGCCAGACGCAGACTTGAAGAATATTCCGGAGCGCGGATATTCTTTATGGATATGGTAAAAAATCAGATAGCGGGAAAGTATGACGGAATACTCGACTGTCAGGGGCTGCACATGCTTGTTACCGATGACGACAGACGGAAATATCTTGAAAATCTTTATTTTGCGCTGAAGGACGGTGCAAGCGCGCTTTTCATGCGCGAGCTTTATGACGAAAATGCTTTTCCCGGCGAAGTTGACAGTTTTGAAGAGTGGCAGAAGATCACCGGAGCAGACTATGAAACTCCAGAAGAAAGAACGGTTCCGGGAAGCGACAAAACAGTTATGCTGACGAGAATTCCCGCCAGAAGCAAAAGCAAAGACGGCTATATAAAAGAGTTTGAGGCGATCGGCTTTAAGGTTGAAAGCTTTGACGTCGAAAATACGCCGGACGGCGCTCCTGCGCTTGCTACGATAAAGGTGAGAAAATAAATGTTTACGGCAAGCGTTTTTTCAGAAATGAAAACCATCTGTAAAGATAAAAGCGATAACGCACAAGCGGCATCGCTTTTTTTGTTTATTCCACAGTTACGGATTTTGCAAGGTTTTTCGGCATATCGACATCGGTTCCGCGAAGCACGGCTGTATGGTATGCGAGAAGCTGGTAGACCGTTACTGTGGCTATCGCGGTCAGAGCTTCGCTTTCGGAATGTATCGGAATTATAAAGTCCGCATCGCCATCTGCGGCTGTGTCCTCCGCCGTTACGAGTATCGTAAGGGCTCCTCTTGCCTTTACTTCGGAAAGGCTTGCCTTTGTTTTTCCGTAAAGCGAGGGAAGCGACGCCGAAGCTATTACGGGGACGCCGTCGCTTATAAGTGAAAGAGTGCCGTGTTTAAGCTCTCCGGCGGGGTAAGCTTCACTGTGGATATACGATATTTCTTTCAGTTTGAGCGAGCCTTCTTCAGCGGCGTAACGGTCTATGCCTCTGCCTATGAAAAAGGCGTTTTCGGATGAAGCTATGCGCGCGGCGATTTCTTTTATTCTGTCGCTTTGTGACGTAACGGAGCTTATCACGGACGGAAGACCGGACGAAAGCGAGGCGGTGAAATTTTTGATCTCAGGCTCGCTCACCGCTCCGCAGGAAACCGCTATCGACGCCGCGATAAGGCACATCACCGCCGCCTGAACGGTAAAAGCTTTTGTGCTTGCGACGGCGATCTCGGGTCCTGCGCGCGTGTAGATAACATCGTCAGCTTCGCGCGCTATGGACGATGCGACGGCATTTACTATCCCGAGCGTGTATGCGCCGCGTTCTTTGGCGAGTCTCAGTGCGGCGAGCGAGTCGGCTGTCTCGCCCGATTGCGAGATTATTATAACGGCGTCATTTTTGCCGAGAATGGGATTTTTATACCTGAACTCGGACGCAAGCTCTGCTTCGCACGGACGGCGCGCGAGCTTTTCCGTCATATATTTTCCGAAAAGTCCTGCGTGCATTGCCGTCCCGCAGGCGACTATAAATATTTTCTCCGCATGGGAAAGTTTGCTTGATATATCGTTTCCGTCGCCGGAAAAATCGGGGATGCCGTTTTTTATTCTGCCGAGAAGAACATCTGACAGTGCGCGCGGTTCTTCATGTATTTCTTTAAGCATAAAGTGCGGATATCCGCATTTTTCGGCGGAACTTGTATCCCATGTCGACACGCTCGGCTCTCTTTTGACCTCACGAAGCTCTTTATCATAAATCACTGCGCTTTTACGGTCTATCACGGCGAATTCTCCGCTCTCCACTACTATATATTTTTTGGTGTATTTCAGTATTGCGGTTATATCGGAGGCGATGAAATTTTCATCCTCTCCGATGCCTGCTATGAGCGGACTGTCGCTTCGCGTGGCGAATACTTTATCCGGAAATCCGTCGCAAAGTACGGCAAACGCATATGAGCCTGTTATTTCAGCCGTTGCGTTTTTAAGCGCCGTAAGCGGATTGCCTGTGACCGAAAGGTAGTCGTTTATCAGTGCGGCGGCAACTTCGGTATCGGTTTCCGAGCGGAAAACACAACCGCCGGACGCAAGCCTGGCTTTTATTTCGGCATAGTTTTCGATTATCCCGTTGTGAACAAGTGTTATTTTCCCAACCGTGTGGGGATGGGCGTTTTCGGCTGTCGGCGCTCCGTGCGTTGCCCAGCGCGTGTGACCTATTCCGGTATGACCGTAAAGCTCCGATTCTTCGGAAAGTGATTTCAACGTCCGCACCTTTCCTGCCGATTTGACGGTTTTTATTCCATCATCCGTAAAAACGGCGAGTCCTGCCGAATCGTACCCTCTGTATTCAAGCGAAAACAGTCCCGAAAGTATTACCTCGGCTGAATCTCTGCGTCCTGTATATCCTATTATTCCGCACATATGTCCTCTTTCCCGACGCTTTTTATCCGCGCCGCTATTTTTTCTGCCGCCGAGCCGAGAAGTGCGGGGAGCAGCTTTTCGTCGTCGCTTTCGGCTGTAAGTCTTATGCAAGGCTCGGTTCCGGACGGTCTGGCAACGAGTCTGCCGTGCTTTCCGAGCTGCTGTTTTACTTCGGAAAGGTACGCCTTTATTTCTCCGTCGGTAAGAAAGGCGATCTTCTGTTCGGGCGTTGCGGGGATATTTTTTGAAAGCTGAGGCATTTTTTTCACCGCTGCCGCAAGCTCGGAAAGCTTTTTGCCCGATCTTCTCATAAGCGAGAATAGCATTATTGCCGTAAGCTGACCGTCGCCCGTAGGCATAACGTCGCCGAATATTATATGCCCTGACTGCTCTCCGCCGAAGTTATAATCCCAAAGGCGCATCTCTTCGGAGACATATCTGTCGCCCACTTTTGTCTGTATGAATCTTATTTCGTTTTCTTCGCAGAAACGGACAAGTCCGAAATTGCTCATTACCGTGCCGACCATTCCGCCCCTGAGCATGCCGCTTTCTTTCATATCGAGTGCCAGCGCAGCCATTATAACGTCGCCGTCGAGCGGACTTCCGTTTTCATCCACGCATACGCATCTGTCGGCGTCGCCGTCGAACGCCGCTCCTCCGCGAAGCCCGTTCTTGCGGACATATTCGGAGAGATATGAAATATCTGTCGAGCCGCAACCCGAGTTTACGTTTATCCCGTCGGGAGAATCGAAAAGCATATCGCACTTTGCGCCGAGCGAAGAGAAAATCCTTTCAGCGGAAACGGACGCGGTTCCGAAAGCGCAGTCGAGCGCTATGTGAAGATCCGACAGAGGGGACGGAGACAGGCTTATCAGATAATTTTCGTAGTCGCTGAGCGCAGAAGAGCAAAGTCTGACCGTTCCTATATCGGAACCGCATACAAGAGAAGAGGATGGAAGCGACATCATGGCTTCTATTTTTTCTTCAAGCTCATCCTGGAGCTTGTGACCGTCCTCTCCGAATATTTTTATCCCGTTGTATTCGGCGGGATTGTGCGACGCGGTTATCATAACTCCTGCAGATGCGCCGTATTTTACGGTGAGATAAGCCACCGCCGGTGTGGGAATGACGTCAGCCCACAGGACTTCTCCTCCTGCCGAGCATATTCCCGAAGCTACGGCGAGGGCGAGCATTTGTCCCGAGATTCTTGTGTCGCGAGCAAGAAGTATTTTGGGCTTTTCGCCTCCGTGTGACAGGAGCGTTGCAAGTTTTTCGCCTATATTTGCCGCAAGCTCGCGCGTAAGGTCGTTTCCTGTTTTTCCCCTTATTCCGTCAGTTCCGAAAAGGCGCGTCATATTATATTCTCCTTTCATCTATGCAGCCGTTCGATTTGTATATTTTCCGTTCTCCGATATATCCGCGCACACAGGAAAGCGGATATATAAGGCTTTCTTTACCTATAACGCTTCCGGGACAGATGACCGCTCCGCAGCCTATTTCGGCTCCGTCGCCTATCGCCGCGCCGAACTTTCTTCTGCCTGTTTCAATTTTTTCGTCGCCGAAGGTTACTGTTACGTTGCTCTTGTCAAGCTTGAGATTTGATATTACGGCTCCCGCGCCGAGATGAGCTCCGCGCCCTATAACGCTGTCTCCCGCATAATTGAAATGCGGAAGGCATGCGCCACGCATAAGCACGGAGTTTTTTATTTCGCACGAGTTTCCGACGACTGCGCCATCGCCTATATACGCATTGCCGCGAATATATGCGCAGTGACGCAGAGTTGCGCCGCGTTCTATGATGCACGGCGCAATGATCTCGGCACTCGGAGCTACGACGGCTGAGCGATGGATCCATACGTTCTCACGTGGGGAATAATATTCATCGCCGAGGTGCTTTCCTGCCGAGACTATAAAATTTCCGAGATCGTCCAGGACTTCCCATACAAATTTATATCCGAGCATAAATTCAAGCGGCGAGCGTCTGTCGATATCAAAGAGAGCGCGCACCGATAGATCATTCATATATTTCCTCTTTTCTTTCAATTTGTAATATAAGTTCTGATTATAATATATGAAGCATCAGATGAAAACGTAAATGAAAAAACGATAAAAATAAAAAAACGGCACAAGGCTATGCTCTTGTGCCGTTTTTTTGCTTTTGGTTATGAATTTTCTCCGCTTTCCGAATTTTCTTCGGGAGGGCTTTTTTTCTTATTCTTCTTTTTTTCTTCTTTTTCGGTTTCATCTGCAGCGGCTTCCAGCAAAAGCGCTTTAGCTCTGCCTTCGCAATATTCGCTGTCCTCGCAGGTGCATCCCTTCTTTTTCAGCTTTGCGTTTATATGATCTCCGATGAGCGTATAAATAACAGCAAACGTAGGAACTCCGATTATCATTCCGGGCGCACCGAAGAAGCCCGACATTACCGTTATCGATATAACTACCCATTCCGAAGGCATACCGATGTTTGAGCCGATAAGCTTCGGTGCAATGACGTTTCCGTCGATACCCTGAAAAACGAGAGTGAACAAAACAAACGAAATGACCTTTGACGGTGCTGCAATAAGAATAATTATTGCACAGGGAACAGTACCTATCCACGGTCCGAAGATCGGAATCATATTTGTTATACCGAGTATAACGGCGATAAGCGGATAAAACGGTACGCCGAGCAGCCAAAGAGCAAAGAAGTTTACAACTCCGACGAAGATGGCGTCAAGAAGCGTGCCTTTTATATATCCGCCGAAGCTGCTGTCCGCACGTTTGACGGCGGAAACGAGTTTTTCGCGTTTTGAGTCTGAAAGATAAGCGTTAAGCAGTTTGTTTGTCACTGCGCCGATACGTTCTTTTCCGCACAGAATGAATATCGCAAAAACTATGCCTATAAGCGCATTTTTGACAGCGCTGAGAAGCGATGTCGCAAACGAGCCGAGCCACGGCATAACGACATCGACAATTTCCTCGGTTTTTTCGAGGAACTTTTCGATGTATTCGTTGAGAGAGCTTGCCAGCTGGCCGAGGAGCTGTGATGACGAGCTTATATCCGAGAGCCATTTGCGGGCGGTTTCAACGTAGTCCTTGAATTTTGTCTGAAGCTCGGTTATGCTCGATATGAGCTGAGGTGCAAGTGCCGATATGAGCAGCGAGATAAAGAGAAGGAAGATTATCATCGTTGCGGTTACGGAAAGCGCGCGACGTAAACGTCGCAGACCTTTCTTTTTATTCATAAAGGCGAATGCTTTCCTGTCAAAAAGTCCGACTATGGGGTTTAGAAGATAGGCTATTATAATTCCGTATATCAAAGGGGAAAGCACGGAGAAAAATTTCTTTATATAGCCTCCGAAATCGTTGTTGTTGAGGAAGAAGAAAACGATAAACGTTGCGGCAAGCAGAACGAGCGCGATATATACGGCTATAGTGGTATATTTTTTATTCCAATAAAGCTTCATTGTTTTCTCCTTTCCCGAAATATTTTTATGTTGATTCTATCGCTAGGTATTGCTCTATAACAGATTTGTAAATAAGCTCATAGCCCTTTGAATTGGGATGGATTCCATCCTCGCATATAAGCTCTTCGTAATGATGATCGGCAAGAAAAGCGGAGCGGATATCTATAAGCGCCACCCCGACAGCGCGGGCTGTTTTTTCAACCATAATGCTGTACATTTCCTGATAGCGGTAGATTGTTTCCACGCTGCCGAGCCACCGGAGAACGTTTTCTGCGCACATTCCGGCTTTTTCGGTTATTTTTTTGAAATACCTTGCCGGAACTATGGGCGGAAGATTCAGCGCGAATACTTTTGCTCCGAATGTCTTTGCTTTTGTAAGAAGCTCGGTATATATTTTTTCAAAAAGCGCGGGCGGAGTCTTACACAGATGCTCCTCCTCCGGAGCGTCGGATATGCTTTGCCAATCAAAGTCGCAGTCATTGCCGCCGACTTCTATGAAAATGGCGTTGCTCGACGCTATATCGCTTTCGCATTTTTCTATAAGCGAGAGAGTTTTTTCGGTTACAAAGCCGAAGCGAGAGAAGTTTTCAAGCGTGATGTCGGTTCTTCCCGTAAGGGAAGTTATATCCGGCGCGCCGCTTGTGTAGCGCCCTGTTTCGGAAAGCACAACTCCTTTTCCGACGGAGTCTCCGAAAACACAAAATTTCAGATTTTCCATTTGTTTACCTCATTTATATGTGTTAAGGTGAAGCATAAACCAAGATGTTATATTTATCTGCAACGGTGCCAAATGACCGTTACAGTATTTTTTCCATTCCTATTTTCTGTACTTTAAGTCCTATTTTTTCATAGAATTTAACGGCGGCGGTGTTGTCAGCCCATACATTGAGCGTTACGTTGTAACAGCCGGCGGATTTTGCATAATCAAGTACATATTCGTAAAGTGCAGTGCCTATGTGATGACCGCGAATATTTTCGTCCACGCAAAGATCGTCCATGTAAAGCGTTTTTATATCGGTCATATTATTGTTACCGATAAACTGTTTGTGAATACAGAAGGCATAACCTGCGATTTCGCCGTTAATCTCGGCGACGAACACGGGAGTTTTATCGTCCCTTATTATTTCCTCAAGCTCGCTGTCCGTATATTTTTTTGCTCCTGCCCTGAAAAGGTCGGGACGGGCATCGCTGTGAACCTTATGTACCTCATAGAGCAGAACGTCTATTCTCGGTATGTCACGGCTTTCGGCTCGCCTTATTTCAAGCTCTGCCATTTTCAATCATCTCCGTATATGTGTGCTTATGGCGCACCCGAGCGGATTCGAACCGCTGACCTACCGCTTAGGAGGCGGTCGCTCTATCCTGCTGAGCTACGGATGCATATTGACAGATAATATCCGTCGGAAATTAAAAATATAATGGATGGAATACGTCAACCTATCCATTACCTTTATCTACTCAGCAGTAACTTATGGACGTTACCTTTCGCACCGAAATCTTTAACGACGTGCGGCCGTCGAAAATATCAAAAACAATCTGAAAGCTTTGACCTTTCTGTAATTATTTTTGTTATTATTGAAAAAGAGTTATATTTGTCGGGTTGAAATTTATTTTTTCTTTTTTGAGAAAAGCTTCTTCACATAAATGGTTATATCTCTGTCGCGGATACGGCTCTTTTCGGAAGCTTCCTTCTGCTCCTCGAAAAGAGCGACTCCGTCCTCCGAACTGTAATAATCGAGCGTGTCGGGGCTTTCGCCCTTTTTCTCAAGCTTGGATTCTGTTTTTTCTTTCAGAAGCTCACGGATCACATCGAACGTGGGAACTGCGATTATCATTCCGGGCAGACCGAAGAATCCTGCCATAATTATTATGGAAACGAATATCCACATGGCGGGAAGTCCTGTCTTTTCGCCCACGAGCTTGCTGCTGACAAAGTGTGCGTCGAATATATGCAGAAGCACGACAAACAGCAGATACCAGAACATAAGGGAAACGTCCATCGAAGCGATGAAAACTATAAAGCTTGAAAGTGCAATGCCGACTATCGAACCGAATACGGGAACAAGGTTGCAGGCACCGACTATTATGCTTATGAGGGGATAATACGGGACGCCTATAGCCCAGCATCCGGCAAAACAGATGATTCCGACAAACAAAGAATCGAGTATTTTTCCGGTAAGAAAGCCTCCGAACTTTTCATCAACAAGTCCGGTGACCTTTCTTATGCTGCCGTATGACCTGTCGGTGCAAAGTGCGCGGAGGGTTTTGTTCGTCTGCGCCGAAAGGCGTTCTTTGGCGAAAAGGAAGTATATTGCAAATACAAAACCGAGAAGCATATCTTTTACGGTGACGACAATGTTCTTTGCCGCGCCGGCTATCTGCGGAATTACGTTGCGGATAAGCTCATAGGCTTTATCTATGAAGTTGTTTATATACCTGACGGCGGATGCAATGTACTCGGCGAATTCGCCTGCATTGTCGTCAAGACTTTCAAGCCATGTCTGAACGCTGCCTATATAAAACTTCATTTTGCCTTCAAGGTCTTTATAGCCTTCCATTACCTGTGGGATGAGTATCCATATGAACAGGCAGAACACAAGCACTACGGTGACGATTGTCACAAGTACCGAAAGCGTGCGCTGAAGACGTCTCTTGCCGGGTCTTTCAAGAAAGCCGAAAACGTATATCTCCACCTTCTTCATCAGCCTATTCATAAGATAAGCGAAGAGCATGCCGTAGAATATCGGATTGAAAACGGAAATAAATCCGCTTGCATATTTTCCGAAATCATGGTTGTTCAAAAAGAAGAATACGCACACAACGGCGAACAATATAACGAACAGCGCATATACAGCTATGGTAGTGTATTTTTTGTTCCAATTCACCTTGCGTTTCTTGCCGGTTTCTTCCGTTTTGTTTTCCGGAATGTCGTTTCTTTCGTTCATGCGCTTATCCTCCTTTCGCAGCGTACAAAGCATAAAGCCATATCAGTTTAATTTTATACTATATATCAATTTTCGTCAAGTGAAAAGCCAAATTTAATTTGTAACAAAATTGTTTCCCCCGAATCCGATGCCAAAACACACAAAGTGCAATAAAATACAGGTTGATAAATCTTTTTGAAAAATGCGTTTCTGATAATATTTATCGTGCGATTTTTATAACGAAAAGGAAACATTTATGAAAAATTATTGCCCTGTTGAGCCGTCGGAATTCAAAAAATCGTCATTTCCTCTCATGGGAGACGGACGGATGATTTTCCTCACTGACGGAATAACATGAAAAAACGCAGGCATTGCCTGCGTTTTTGCGCTTTATATATCAGAACGGCAGATTTATTAAGCCAAGATCTTCAAGCAGTATTTTTGTTCCGATAAGTATAAGAATGATACCGCCGGCAAGCTCTGCTTTTGCTTTGTATTTAGCACCGAAGAAATTCCCGACAAGAAGTCCGAGCATAGAGATAATGCACGTTACAACTCCTATTGAAACTGCCGAGTAGAAGAAAGTGCTTTTTTCCATTCCGGAAAGGGCGAACGAAACGCCAACGGCAAGTGCGTCTATTGATGTTGCCACCGCAAGTACGAGCATTGTACCGACGGAGAACGACGAGTTTTTTTCTTCATTCGGTTCTTCTTTTGAAAGCGCTTCGCGTATCATGTTTACGCCGATTATCAGAAGAAGCCCGAAGGCTATCCAATGGTCGAATTTTGTTATGTATTTTTCAAACTGCTTGCCGAGAAAATATCCTATCGTGGGCATCAGAGCCTGAAAAATTCCGAAATAAAGTCCGACTGCGAGCAGATGAGGAAATTTCACCTTTCTTACCGAAAGACCTTTGCATATGGAGACCGCAAAAGCGTCCATTGAAAGAGCAACAGCTATTACCAATACGTCAAAAATGCCCAAATTATCGTCCTCCTGCGAAAAAATCGCTTGTCTAAGCAATATAGCATATTAAAAACCAAAAGTCAATATTCCCGAAAATAAAAATTGACATACAGACTTTGCAATGATAAAATGATATAAGATTTTTATCTTCAAAAAGGACTTGTTGTTTTATGAAAAAAAGCGGTGTACTTATGCCGGTGTTTTCGTTGCCGTCCCCTTACGGCATAGGAACGCTCGGCAAAGGAGCATATAAATTTGCCGATTGGCTGAAAGCGTCGGGTGCCGGGATATGGCAGGTTCTTCCCGCAGGGCCGACCGGATACGGAGATTCGCCTTATCAGAGTTTTTCATCATTTGCGGGAAATCCGTACTTTATAGATCCGGATATGCTTTGCGGAGACGGGATCCTTCCCGAAAAGGATCTGCCCCGAAAGCTTCCCGAAGGAAAGGCGATAGATTACGGTGCGCTGTATGCTTCAAGGCGGCAAATGCTGCAGGCGGCATATGAACATTCCGGAAAAAGACTGAAAAGCGAAACCGATGAATTTCTTGCATCACATCCCGACATCCACGATTACGCGCTGTTCATGGCGCTTAAAGACAGGTTCGGAGGCAGATGCTGGCACGATTTTCCCAAGTGTCTTGTCCGCAGGGAAAAGTCTGCGCTGGAAAAATACAAAAAGCTGCTTGCCGACAGAACAGACTACTATGTTTTTGAGCAGTATCTGTTTTTCTCCCAGTGGAAAAGTCTGCGCGGATATGTCAATTCTCTCGGAATAGAGATACTCGGCGATATGCCGATATATGTAGCGCCGGATTCGGCTGATGTGTGGGCAAATCACAGGAGCTTTCAGCTCGACGGGGATCGTCGTCCGAGCTTTGTTGCGGGCGTTCCGCCGGACTATTTTTCGGAGGACGGGCAGAAGTGGGGCAATCCTCTTTACGATTGGAAGTATATGAAAAATCACGGATATGAATTTTTCATCCGCAGGGCAAAGGCGGCGTCGGAGCTTTTCGACACGGTTCGTCTTGACCATTTTATAGGATTTGCGAATTATTACAGCGTACAGACTGACGCTCCCGACGCAAAAAACGGCTTCTGGCGCAACGGACCGGGAAAAAGTCTTTTCACGATGATAGAAAAGGAAGTCCCTTCGCTCGGACTTGTGGCTGAGGATCTGGGCATAATTTCCGACAAAGTGATAAAGCTCCTCAAAAGCACGGGATATCCGTCGATGCGTGTGATTCAGTTTGCTTTCGGCGATGACAGAACAAATATGCATCTGCCGAAAAACGTGAGAAAAAACACGTTTTATTATACCGGGACGCACGATAATCCCACTACGCTTTCATGGTGGAGAGCTCTTTCCGAAAACGACAGATCGCGTGCGGCGGATTATCTCGGAAGAAAGCGGATGAAAGCTCCCGATACGTTTATAAAAGCCGTTATGGATTCGCGTGCCGAGACGGCGATGATACCTATGTGGGATATTCTTTCACTCGGGGATGAGGGCAGAGTGAACCGTCCCGGAGTGACGGGCGGAAACTGGACGTGGCGTATGGAAAAAATCCCGTGCGAGCCGTTTGATCTTTCACGCAGATAAACTACATTATACTGCTGAAATCAAAGCTTTCGAGCTTTTTCAGCCGAGTAAGACAATCTTTGAATTTCATGGCGGCGGTGATAAACGATTCACCGTCGCCGTTTTTTGCGGCGGCGTAAAGTTCTGCAATCGAATCATCCGCTCTGTCGATATGACTGTAACCTATTGTGTAGGCAAATTTATCTATCGTCTTGTCCCATAAATCCCACAGCTTTTGGGTTTTTTCAAACGCAGCGGAAATGTCCGCTTCAAAATCTTCCTTGCTTTGCGGAAGCGAATCGACTGTTTCAAGCATTTCATCAGAGCGCGAGCATATATACGTGGTGTTGAATACTATAAAAGTCAGCACTGCGCACAAAAGCAGAACGGATACTATAAACGTTTTCATTTCGACTCCTTTCTGTAAACGGTTATCGCGTCGCCGTCGTCTACTGTCATAAGAAAGACCGTTTTTATATCGCGTATTTTCTTGTCTTCGAGAATTTTTCCGAGCCATTTTTCGTCTTTGCCGATGTCGCTCAGGACGTAGCTTATTATGTGTCCGTCGACTATAACCGGGTGCGCTATGCCCGTGACGGTCGGCGCATTTTCAAGCGGAAAGACAGATATCTGTCCGTTCGGCTCGAATATCGCGTAATCGACGACGGCGGGGGAGGGCGTGTCTTTCAAGCGAAGCTGGCAGAAAAGATCCTCTACGCTCATTCTCATTTTAGCCATTTCCTTTTGAACGGGCTTTCCGTTACGGACGACGACGCTCGGCTTGCCTTCGAGAAATTTCTTGATTATTGCCGACTTGGTTGAAAGGAACGACGCGATGACTTCAAGGCAGAGGATAACCGTTATAGGTATTATCGCGTGAAGAATGGGAATGTTGCTGTCCGTTATGGGGCTTGACGCTATTTCGCTCATAAGAAACGCAGTTATCAGCTCGGACACCTGAAGCTGACCTATCTGTCTTTTTCCCGTAAAGCGCATCATTGCTATCAGAATTACGTAAATGAGAACGGTTCTTATGAATATTGAAGCCATATTTCCTCCGCAAAAAGAGCTTTTTTATTATGTTTACGAAAAAAACATAAAATATTTATTGAAAATAATATCGATATAGGATATAATTAACTTGTATTATTTTATAAATGTCGGCAGAAGTATGCTCTGCGCGGCGAATGTGAAGGGATAACATATGAACATTGACGGAAACGGTATGGAATACGCTGTCGGCGAATACAGCGTCGAACTGAAAAAAATAACCGACGAATTCAGACTTGAAAAAATATATGTTCCGGAAGGATGGGAAAAGAAACAGATAAAAAGCTCTGACGTGAGCCGTCCGGGTCTTGCGCTCGGCGGATTTTTCGATTGCTTCGATCACAAGCGTTTGCAGCTTGTCGGCAATGCCGAATCGGAATATCTCGGTTTGGTTGCGCCGGAAGAAAGAAGAAAAAAGCTTGATGCGCTTTTTGAAACGGGAATTCCCGCTGTTATAGTGACGACAGAGCTTCCCGTTTTTGACGAAATGCTCGGTGCCGCAGAAAAATATTCTGTTCCCGTGTTCCGTACCTCTCAGAAATCATCGGAGTTTCAGGCAGCGCTCATAGCTTCGCTCAATATTTATCTTGCTCCGAGAATAACACGTCACGGCGTGCTTGTCGAAGTCTACGGCGAGGGAATACTTATGCTCGGTGAAAGCGGAGTCGGTAAGAGCGAAACGGCGATAGAGCTTGTAAAACGCGGGCACAGATTCATAGCGGACGACGCAGTTGAGATAAAGAAAGTTTCGGCAAAGACTCTTGTAGGCTCTTCACCGGAAATAATAAGACACTTTATAGAGCTTCGCGGAATAGGAATAGTTGACGTGCGCAGGCTTTTCGGTATGGGCGCCGTAAAGGAGACCGAAAAGATAGATATGGTTATAAAGCTTGAACAGTGGGACAAGAACAAGATTTATGACAGACTCGGTCTTGAACAGGAGACGACGAACATTCTCGGAATAGAAGTTCCCACGACGACTATTCCCGTAAGACCGGGAAGAAACCTTGCGATTATTCTTGAAATAGCCGCAATGAACAACCGTCAGAAAAAGATGGGCTATAACACGGCTGAGGAATTCAACAAACGAATGAACAAGCTCCTTTCTGGAGGGGCAGAGGAGAACAATGAATAACGATATGAAAAACGGCGGAGCGGGAAACAGAATGGTTTCCCCGACAGTGCCCGGAATATTACTGCTTTTGTTTGCGATTGCAGCGGCTTTGTGCTTTATAACGGGACTTTGGCTTTTCGGCATAATTCTTATGACGATGGCTTCGGCAATGCTTGCAATAATCATCTGCATGGGTGCGTCAACCGTGAGCTGTATAGTCTGCCCGCTCTCGGTGGTGCTGAGTTCGGGAATACTTACCGTATCCGGAAAAGGCGTTGAAAGCGTTATCGCTTTCTGTACTTTTATAGCTGTCGGCGGAATTCTTGCCGTTTGTATCATAAACAAAAGCGGCAGAACGGCAGCGGTGGTTGCAATGTCTGCGGCGGCGGGACTGATGCTTTTCATTTCGGTTGCGGTGCTTTATTTCCGCGCAGGAGGCGAGCTTTCCGCTGACGGAATCATAGCTTTCTTTAACAGCAAAGCAGATGCGGTCCGCACGCCGCTCCTGAAATATACCGAAAGCCTTTCAGAAAGGCTTCTGGCGCTCGGATATCAGGTTGAAACCGACGCGCTGAAGGAATATGTAAATACGGTTATATCTTCAATGATATCGCTTCTTCCGGGACTTATAATAGCAGCACTTGAAATAACGTGCTGGATAACTACCTGCTTTGCAAAACTCTTTGCACGCAAAACGCATTGCGAGGTTATACTTCCTTCTCCCCGCTGGGAGCTTTATCCCTCTATGGTAACGGTGATAATATACGCAGCTTCCTGTGCGATATTTGCGGTGTGCTATATTATAGCTCTGTTTTCTTCGTCGGGTTCGGTGGTCGGAATAGTTATGTACAACCTTATTCTTGTTACCGCACCCGTGTTTATAGCGATAGGCTTTTCCTCCGCATTCGGGGCGAAAAATCCGAAAATGCAGAACAGAAAAGGCATGTCGGCTTTTATTTTTGTTATGCTCGTACTTCTTGCTCCGCAGCTCGCGCTTACGTTGCTTTCGATAATCGGCGCAGTTAGCGTATTTGTCAGAAGAAAAGCCGAATCGACCGACAAGGACGACGATTCGTCCGATCGACCCGGTATGATGTAAAATGCAGTTGCCTTAAATAAACTGAAAGGATATTATTATGTCGGAAAATTCAAACGATAAGAAGAAAAGACAATTTCCGCTGGGGATAATATGCGCAGTGCTCGGAATCGTGGCACTTGCCGCCGTAGTTATCGGCACGATATACAGCAAGGGCGATCCTGTTTATATTGCCATGTACGGGCTTGGCGGATATATGATCTGTATTCTTATAATCGGGATAGTTGAGCTTATTCACGGAACTGTCGGAGGCAAGGTATTGAGCGAAGTAAAAAGCTCGGTGTTCGGCAATCTCTCGCTCGATTTTATTCAGAAGCTGTATATGCCGGTAGTTATCTGTGACGAAAAGGGAAAGATAGTGTGGTACAATACCGCGCTTTCATCGCGTTTCCGTTCGCGCACGATGGTTTTCGGAAAATATATAGATAACATATGCGACGCAACGATAGAACGCATAGTAAAGGATGAGGACGAATACGGCACGGAGGTTACGTTTTCTTCCGAAATAGACGCAGGCGGCTCGGATGAATGCTTCAGAGCGAAAGGCTACAAGGTCACGGCTCACGGAAAAACGTATTATATGGCGATATTCGCCGATTACACCGAAACAAGAGCGCTTGCCACAAAGCTTGAAGAAGAAGATACGATAGTGGCTTACGCCATGATAGACAACCTTGACGAGCTTATGCAGTATGTTCAGGAGCTTTACGATACGGCGGCGTCCGATGTCGAAACAATACTCCGGAAGCATATGGAAGCTGTTGGCGGAATAGTGCGCGAATATGCAAATAACAAATTTATCTGTGTGTTTGCGGCAAAATATCTTGAAAAGTTTGAAGAGGACAAATTTTCCATACTTGACGAGGTGCGCGAGATATATGTAGGCGAAACTTCCATGCCTGTTACGATATCGATAGGCATTGCGAAGATAAGCGGAACGCTTTATGAAAAGGAGAGAGTTACTCAGTCGGCTCTTGACCTTGCTCTTCAGCGCGGCGGAGATCAGGTGGTTGTAAAAAGCGCCGACGGCGTAGATTTCTACGGCGGAAAGACAAAAGCCGTACAGAAACGTACAAAGGTGCGTTCGCGCGTTATCGCGGGCGAATTTATGTCGCTTCTGAAGAAAAGCTCAAACGTTATCGTTATGGGACACCGCTTTGCGGATTTTGATGCGTTTGCTTCCTGCCTTGCTGTGGCAAGACTTGCAACGACGTGCGGAGTAAAAGTAAATATAGTAAGCGACAAAAACGACAGAAACCTTGCGCCGTGCTTTGCGCGTCTTGAAGAATACCCCGAATACGGAGCGCTTTTCGTGGACAAGATAGAGGCGCAGGATCTTATCCGCAGCGATACGCTTGCGGTGGTCGTCGACGTAAACAATCTCTCATTTTGCGAGGCGCCGGACGTTGTAAGCAATGTAAGTAATCTTGTAATAATAGACCATCACAGAAAAACGGGCGAATACAAAGTCCGCCCGAGCATTGTGTATATAGAGCCTTCGGCATCGTCCGCATCGGAGCTGCTGTCCGAATTTCTTGAGCAGGTGCTTCCTGCCGGAACGCTTCCGAAGGTGGAAGCGGATATGCTCTTTGCGGGGCTTTTGCTTGATACGAAGCGTTTTACTCACAACACGGGCACAAGAACGTTTTCTTCGGCATTGTATCTGCGCGGAGAGGGCGCAAGTCCTACGGACGCGGAAAACCTTTTCAAAACGGGAATAAAGGAATTCCTCAGCGAAGCCAAGTTTGAAAGCAATGTCGTTATATATAAATCTGTAATAGCAATAGCACTCAACGACGCCGAGTCGAACTCGCCGCTTATGAGAGTTTCGGCGGCAAAGGCTGCGGACAGGCTTCTTTCGGTAGAAGGTGTTCAGGCGGCGTTCGCACTCTGCAGAATAGATGATACCGTTCATATATCGGCGCGCTCGCAGGGAACAATAAACGTTCAGCTCATTCTTGAAAAAATGGGCGGAGGCGGACATTTCGATTCGGCAGGTGCACAGGTAAAGAACTCTTCCACTTCGACGGCGCTGACAACGCTCCGCTCGGCAATAGACGAATATCTTGCGGAAAATCTTTGATTTATAAAATAAAAAACCGACAGGGAGCAATCCTGTCGGTTTTTGTTTATTACATTAAAGAGTGCTTTGACTTGCCGCTCTTGCATAGCTGTTGAAAAATCCGAGTCTGCCGATGAAGTCCTTGCCGTGACCGTCGCAGCAGAGAAGCTCTTCTTCAAGCTCGTCTACGGAGGACAGCTTTCCGGAAAGATAATCGGAAAGGCGTTTTTCGCACGTTTCAAGTCTTGAAGCAAGCCCTCCGAGACGAAGATCTGTCACCTCATAGCCGTCGGGCTTTTTGTCTGTGAACCAGGTGGTATAAAATTCTTTTCTGAATGTATCAAGACGGGCGCGCGCCGTGCCGAAATCGGAAAGGATTTTTTCAAGTTCGGCTTTATCGCCTGCCTTGTACGCTTTTCTTGCTCTTGCACCGAGCGCATATTTGTATTCAAGCAGATCGCAGAGCGCCTTTGCCGAACGGAACAGATAAGCATATTCGCCGCTTTCGGTAAGCGGAGCGAGCTTTTCTGAAACATCTGAATAATATTTATCCTCGTCAAAGTGAACGACCGAATCATATCTTCCGAGAAAAGGATCGTTGTAAAGCATAAATTTCGAAGGGTTTCGTATATAAGATGTTACATATCTCTGCGGTTTCATCTCAATTGGAAGTGCATCCGGAAGATCGAGCTTTGAGAAATCGTCGTAGCTTATACCGACGAGTTTTTCAAAGCCGGCTTTTATTTTGTCCATATCCGTTTCGCCTTCGGCTCTTTTTGCGGCGTAGTACATTGCGGGAAGTACGGAGAATATAGAACATTCCGCTCCGCCGTCTCCCCACATTGTCATAAACGCATTGCGGATGCCGTTTTCAATGCAGCTTTCAAGCGACGGATCTATCGTGAGGAGCGACAGCTCGTTGTGAGGCGTAAAGCCCGACCATGTCCATATTCCGCCGGCAAACCAGGTGTTATCGGAAAGCAACTTGTGGTTTTTGAACATTATATCGTATCTTTCCTTAGGTATGGTGTAGTAATCCCAATAGACCTGAGCCATGCCGTCAGGAACCATAGCACGCTCTTTTTCGGTTATTACTATATCGCTGAGCCTGTAATCTCCGCCTGTCGCGAGCCGGAAGAACATATCGCTCCACATCATAGGTTCAAAGCCGTGCTTTTTGGCAAGCTCGGTTACCTTTTCGGCGTGACGGCGAAGAATGTCATATCTGTTCGTATAGCCGTGAATATCAAGATATTTTCCGAGACCGATCATGTGAGCCTCATCCATTCCCACATTTATTCTTCTTGACGTGTATGCTTTTTCGCAAGCGTCAAACATTTTGTCTATCAGTGCGTATACGCGCTCGTCGTCGGCAAGAAGGATGTCGTTGCAGTCAAAGAGAGGATCGTAAGGGTCCTGCGCACGAAGTCTGCCGAGATGGGCAAGCGTCTGTATGCATGGAATAAGTTCTATTCCTTTGTTTTTTGCATAGGCGTCGATTTCTTTTATTTCAGCCTGAGTGTATCTTCCTCTGAAATATCCGAAATAAGGCTCGCCTTCAACTTCGTAGGTGTCCTCCGTATACAGCAGAAGCGCATTGTAGCCCATTGCGGACATAAGGTCTATGAACCGCTTAAGCGCGTGGACGGTATATACCGCGTTTCTTGAACAGTCGATCATTATGCCGAAAGTATCAAAATTTTTCATAAGGAAAGTATCTCCCGTAATGTTATTGGTAATTATAATTATACATACATTTTCTGAGTTGTCCATTTATTTTGAAAAAATCGCTTAAAAAATATTAAAGTATTTACAAACCGCACGGGACTGTGCTAAAATAGATGAAAAAGAACGACTTTATGCATCAGAGGAAGAAATGAAAAAGGAAAACAACCCGAAACTGATAAAAGAAGTGATAATGCTTACCGCCGGAACGCTTATAACGGCGCTTGGCGTTTACTTCTTCAAAATTCCGAATAATTTTTCAACCGGCGGAATGAGCGGTATTTCAATTATCTTAGGTAATCTTGTAAAAGGAATAAGTCCGGCAAACTTTATCTTCATACTCAACGTTGTATTTATGATACTCGGCTTTGCCTTTGTGGGAAAAGACTTCGGTTGGAAAACGATATATTGCAGTTTGCTTTTTTCCGGAGCCGTACAGGTGCTTGAATGGGCAGTGCCGATGTCCGCGCCGTTTACGGATCAGAAAATGCTTGAGCTTGCTTTTGCCGGAATAATTCCCGCAATAGGAACGGCGATAACTTTCAAATACGGCGGAAGCACGGGCGGAACGGATATAATAGCGATGATACTCCGCCGGCATATAAAATCGGACATCAGTATTTCAATGATGATAGCAGACGCTGTGATAGCGGCTTCGACGATATTCTTTATAAACGTTGAAACGGGACTCTATTCAATACTAGGCATGTTGTTGAAATCATTTATGGTCCAGGCGGCGATCGGCGTTATCAACCGCAGAAAAACGCTGCTAATTATTACAACAAAGCCAGACGAGGTTCAGAAGTATATTACGAAAACACTTCACAGGGGCGCGACGGTATGGAACGCTTCCGGCGCGTTCACGCACGAGGACAAAACCGTACTTTTTGTTGCAATGACTCCCTATCAGGCGGCGGAAGTGCGCGATTATACAAAAAAGATAGACGATATGGCATTTGTTACGGTTCTCAACTCGAACGAAATATACGGGAAAGGCTTTATGTCATTTACGGACAATGTATGAAAAAATCCCCGCCGAAGCGGGGATTTTTCAGATGATGTGTGTTTTCTGCGTGTTAAAATATAATAAATGCCCCCTCAAAAGGGGGCATTTATTATTTGTTTTCAAGCTTTATCGTGATGTCAAAATCAAAGCTTTCGTCTTTGAAGCGATAATTTTCGGGCAAGCGCGGTCCGCAACTGTGCGAGCCTATTCCTCCGACCTTGTAATCAAGGAGAAGGAAAGTGTTCTTTGACGGAACAAGCTCAAAGTCGTGGGGAGCCGCTTCTATCATTTCCGGCGAGAAATGCAAAGCGGAGAATTCAAAGCCGCTACCGCTTGCGGTGAGTGATTTTTTACCGCTTGAAACAGTCACCCTGTCCGCATCGTAGTGGTTTCCGCATTCCTGTGGGTGTATCATATGCTCAAACTGTTTTGTGACGGTTGATCCGAAAGCTCCGTAATATGCGTGATTTCTGAAATCCACATAGCACGAATCCGGACCCATTGCAAGATAGTCAAGCTTTTCAAAGCCTTTTTTAAGTTCGAGCATAAGCGCAAAACGCGGCAGATAATCAACATCTGCGTGTTCGGGACGTACGGCGTGAATATGTACCGAAAGCTGTCCGGCCGTGACGGTGTAGACTATATCCGTTCTGAAAAGCGGGAATACTGAAGGCGCGCCGAACGTTCCGCAAAGCTTCACGGAAGCGGTCTTGCCGTCGCAGGATGTCTCTGCGGAGTAGACGTTTGTCTTGCATTTGTGAACGTGTCTGTCCTTCCAGTGCTTTACGATATACATATCGTTGTCTGTCGGCGCTCTCCATGCCGTGAAGCGCGAGGGCGAAGCCAGAACATTTTCGTTGTCGCCGAATGAAAGCGAAGTTATCGACGCTGTGGAGAGATCTATTTCTACGGTCAATCCGTCGCTTGAAAGGGAAACGTAACGTCCGCCGTCCGAAAGGGAAGCGGATGTTGCTTCTGCTTCGGCTTTTTCATTTTTGCTCGGAAGCTCAAGCTGATCCCAAGCTGCGATATCGCCTTTCTTTGCATATTCGGTTGCCGTTTTGTATTTTACGATGAATCCGACAAATGTTCTTTCGGTATAGTTCTCTTTCTCAATGAAAGCAATCTCTTTTTTGCAGTGAGGCGCAACGTCTAGTGGCAGATCCGATTCGGTCCTTTCTCCCGTAGCGGTATGAGGATGAACGAAAACACATTCAAAAAGGTCGGAAAGGTTTATGAAGTCGAGAGTGTTTTCAACAGTTACGGCATAGCCGTTTTCCTTTTCTTCAAGAGAAAATCTTGCCGGACGTATAACTTTTTTCAGCTCTTTAAGACCGAGATGCGGCGTTCTGTCGGGGAAGCAGAGTCCGTCTACGCAGAAAACACCGTCGTTCGGAAAATCTCCGAAGTCGCCGCCGTAAAGCCAGCCGTCCTTGCCTTTTACGGCGTGATCTGCCCATTCCCACACGCATCCGCCGCAGAGACGCGGGTATTTGTATATAAGTTCCCAATATTCCGAAAGTCCGCCGGGTCCAATTCCCATTGAGTGCGCATATTCGCACATATAGTACGGGCGCGGATCGCCATTTTCGTTTATTCCGGCTTCTTTGAGCGTTTCAAGATAGGGGTACATTGTGCTTACAATATCGACACAGGGATCAACGGCCGTTATTTCCTTGTGATAGAGCGTATTTACCGACATCGTTCCCTCGTAATGGAGCAGACGCGAGGAGTCTCTCCCGTGAACGAGGTCAGCCATTTTACGATGGTTTTCACCGAAAAGGCTTTCGTTTCCGAGCGACCACATTATAACGCACGGGCTGTTCTTATCGCGCTCTATCGTGCGATGAATCCTGTCGAGGTACGCTTTTTCAAAAAGAGGATTATCCGAGATAAGACAGCTTGAGTCCACATATCGCATCGCTCTTTCCGTACCGTGGGTTTCGAGGTCGCATTCGTCGACAACGTAAAAACCGAGCCTGTCGCACATGCGGTAGAATTCGGGCGCAGCCGGATAGTGCGAGGTGCGTATGCAGTTTATGTTGTTCTGCTTCATAAGTTTAAGGTCGCGCAGAAGCTCTTTTTCCGTCATGCAGTAGCCTTTGCTTTCGGTTGTGTCGTGACGGTTTACGCCTTTCAGTTTTACGGCGGTACCGTTTATACAAAGTACGCCGCCATCCTTTACCGAAACGGTGCGGAATCCGAAGGGAATTTCAATATGCTCGCCGTTGCAGTCGGCTGTAAGGGTGTAAAGATCGGGCGTTTCGGCTGTCCAGAGTGCGGGAGAGTTTACATTTCCGAAAGGAAGCTTTTTCCCGTCGGGAGAGACGAGTCCGAAAACGGGAGTCGGGCAGTCGCCGTAAAGCTCGTAGTCAACGCGGAGACTTCCGTCGGCATCGGCGTGGATAAATATATCGCGCAGGTGCGCTCTCGGACGGCGGAGCAGATATACGTCGCGGAAAATACCGTTGTAGCGCAGGCAGTCCTGATCTTCAAGATATGTCGCATCGCTGTAAGTATATATTTTCACAGCGATGTCATTTTCGCCTTCGGAGACAAATTCGGTTATATCGAATTCCGCCTGCAGGCGAGAACCTTTTGACATACCAACGTATTTTCCGCCGATGTAAAGCTCGAACATAGAGCATACGCCGTCAAAAACGATATATGTTCTGTCATCGGTGCGCGGAGAAGAAAAGCTTCTGTGATATATTCCTACGGGCGTATCGGCGGGAACCGACGGAGCATCAAACGGGATTGGGTAATTTATATTTGTATATTGCCTTTGTCCGTATCCGTAGCACTGCCAGCATGACGGAACGGGAAGCGTGTCTTTATATTTTACCGATGCAATATCTTCGGGGAGGTCGAATATCGTATCAAAATATACGAAATCCCACGTTCCGTTCAGCGATTCGAAATATTTCGGCTGTTTCAGACCTTTCGTATTCCGTTCGGGAATAAAATATGCTCTTGGCTCGAGGCGGTTTTCGCCTGTGTTTTCGGGATTGAAGAATACTGCTTTTTTCATTTGAATTCTCCTTGTAATTATATTTCTATCGAATCGGGATCAAGCTCGTCCGGATCGCGGCTCGGAGCCACAGTCTCGGACGTGCTTATAATGTCGCTCATCTTTTTGCTTTTGTCGGCTGAAAGTGTGCCGAGTGCAGAGAGATATGTCCTTATTATTTCTCTCGGCGTGATAAGGCTTTGCGCTCCGCTGCGGGAAAGCATTCTGTAAAGGAAAGCTTTCATATCGTCGTCGCTTACGTTTACATCGCCGTAATACATTGAATAAAGCACGGTCGTGCGCTTTATAAGCGCAAGCAGCTCGTCGTCCGAAAGTTGTGTAAGCCTTATTACGGGACCTGTAATATTTCCGCCGGAAAAGCTTTCCGACATGGCAAATGCCGAATCGGAAAGGCGGGAACGGAGGGCTTCATAGCTGAAAAGTCCGCGCCTGCCGTCTTCGAGGAATTGCGGTGTTCCGGCAAATATTACTCCGAGTCCGCTCGCTTTTCCCTGCATTGTGTCATTATATATCGAAAGTATTTTTTCATAGTTGTTTTCGCGGGATATTCTGTTTGGAATTTTATAAAGGTTTACACATTCGTCTATCAGGATTATAAGTCCTTTATATCCTATCTGTCTTGAAAACGCAGCGAGAAGCTTTATATAATCGTACCAATTGGAATCGTCTATTATTGCCGTTACGCCAAGATTTGCACGCGCTTCGGTTTTGGTTTTATATTCGCCTCGAAGCCAACGCATACATGCGCTTTCAATCTCTCCGTCGCCGTTTTCGTATGCCTGATAATATTTTGATATAACACGTGCAAAGTCAAATGCGCCTATTCCCGTTTCAAGCTCGCGCATTACGGAAAATATTCTTTTTGAGACTTCCGCCGAAAAGCTTTCGCTTTCGGGGGAAAATCCGTCGGAGGCAACATCCGCTTTTACGGAGGATATCCATTTTACAATTATCTGCGAGAGTGCCCCTCCGTCGCCGGACGACTTTGACGAGAGGTTTTTAATAAGCTCTCTGTATGTGGCAAGTCCTGCTCCTCCTGAAGCGGAAAGTCTTCTTTCCGGTGAAAGGTCGGCGTCGGCGCAGAGAAATCCTTGCTCACACGCATATCCGCGCAAAAGCTGTAAAAGAAAGCTTTTTCCGCTGCCGTATCTGCCTATCACAAATCTTATGAAAGCTCCGCCGTCTGAGACCGTATCAAGATCGTTACAAAGCGAAAGTATTTCTTTGTCTCTGCCGATAGCTATATACGGCGCTCCCGTACGCGGAACAACTCCCGCGGAAAGCGATGTAAGCAATGCGGAAAGTATTCTTTTTGGAATCTTTATATTGTTTTCGGGCATTATTATTCCTCCGAAAGCGAAATACCGATAGCTTTGAGTGCATTTTCGGTATCGCTTATATAATCTTCTAGTATGCAGAAATCTTCGTCAATGAGGATATCTCCGGTAAAATCGTAAGCTGCTTCATTTATGATTCTTGCGGCTTCATCCGGCATTACGTAATATTTTGCGCAACGCTCTTTGAAATTGTTTTCAAGTGCCGCCGCTGTGATGAAGCGGTATTTTTCATCAATTGAAAGCAGTGCAGAGCAAAGTTCTCCACCCGCCGCGCAGCATTCCTCCTGAATAAGGCGCCGCGCCGCCTCGCCGTCCGGCGAGGGGCGCGCGTCCTGCGCCGGTGCAATATCGGTATTATCATTTTCCGGTTCGAGAAGTTTTGCGGTTTGCCAGGCGTTTTCTTCTATGCGCAGGGCGCGCGCAATGTCGGCTTCGCCGACGTGGCGCGGCGCATAAAAACGCATATACGGAGCTTCCTCTTCCGGTGTGGGCGCACGCTTTTTTGCGCGGCGCAGCGGATAGAACCTGTCAAAATATTCGCATATCGCTTTTTTACATATTTCGGGAAGCGCCTTTACCGAATACCGTGATTTTATTCCGAGTGCGGCTCTCAGTTCATTTTCGCAGGCTTTTATTACGGCGGAACAAAGCTGATGATATTCTCTGCTTTTTCTTAGTGATAAACAAGTTATGTTTATTTTGTATTTTACACCGACATAAGCAACAGCGCCTTGAAAACTGTCACGTATTTCGTGCGATTCCATAAGAAATCCGTTTGGAATTCCGTTTTCGAAAAAGCTTTTTACAGCAAGCATAGCGGCTGTAGGAATATGAAGATCGTACTTGTTCTTGTTTTCCGGATAAAAGCGGCTTTTTTTATAATCGCATGATGAAAATTTTAATATGGATTCAAAAGGAAAAGAACCGCTCAAGGGATTTTCATAAAATTCCGGCAAGGAAACATTGCCTGTTATATCGCCTGAAAATGACAGGACTTTTTTCGGAATTCCGAGCCTGTGTATAAGACAGTAATCGCACAGCCATTCGCCTATATATCTGTCAAGGTAAGGATAAGTTCCTCTGTAAGCTTCCCATATATTTGCTATAAGCTCAGCTCCTTTTTCGGGCTTGAGAAGCTCGGGAATGTTTATTATTTCATAAAGCAGAAGAAAAATATAGCTGCTGTCCGCTTTCGGATATTCACCTCTGCGAACAAGCTCGCGGAAATAAAAGTAATAATCTGACTGATTCCTTGAAAGCTGTTCGTATTGCGGAGTGTATGCGAAGAATTTTTCCTCCGGACATTCTTTTCCTATAATATTGAAATACTCAACGGCTTCGGAATGAAACTTTGAGTAAAACGAAAACCGTGCGGGCCAGCCGCAGACGGTGACGCTTTTTATCAGAGAGTTTTTCGGAGTATAAGAAAAACACGGGCGTGGAACATTGTTTTCTCTTTCTTTCGGTTTGGGTATCGGAATTCCGCGCGGGTTTTCGACTGACTTTGTGTCAACGGTAACGGAGGAAGTGTCAAATGTGGGGTGGGCTATGTATTTCTTTTTCGGTTCAAGCTCGCTCAGATCCCAGAAATCGTCGCGATTATCGTTTGTTTTTGCCACTTGTGTTTCCTCCTTCCGCAATTTTGTTATTATATAATTATATCATACAAATAAAATCCTGTCAATTACACGCAAGGTTCTTTGCTCTATTTTTAAAAAAATCTTGTTATTCCGCACAGACTTGTGATATAATGATTTATGTAAAAATATCATTTGTTGCCGAAAGGAAAAAATAATTATGGCAAGATACAGAAGAGCGCGCGTAAACGATGAAGTCGGACGCGTTGTTGCCGAAGCTATACGTTCGGTGAAGGACCCCCGTGTTGCGGGAGAGCTTATAACGGTCACGCAGTGTGAGGTTTCGGGTGACCTTAAATACGCAAAGGTATATTTTTCGGTGTTGGGCGCCGAGTCGGAAAAGATAAAAGAAATAAAAAAAGGGCTTTACAGCGCGGCGGGCTTTATCCGTCATACCGTTGCGGAAACGCTTAATATGCGCGCTACTCCCGAATTTACTTTTGAATACGACGACGCTATAAAATGCGGCGCGAATATATTCGAGCTTCTTAAACAGACGGGCGTGACAAGCGATACCGAAAAGGAGGAGCAAGGTGACGACGAGCAATAATATTACGATAAACGGTATAAGAAAGATTCTTGAGAGAAACGAAAATTTTCTTATTTTCATGCATGAAAATCCCGATTCGGATACGATAGGCTCGGCACTTTCGCTTGTGATAACGCTCCGTTCTTTGGGAAAAAAAGCGTATATGGTGTGCTGTGACAAAATACCACAGTCGCTTATGTTCCTTACAGAAGGGAAGCGCTTTTTCGGAATAGAAGATATTCCCGCCGATTTTACGCCAAAATTTCTTATATCGGTTGATGTGGCGTCTCCGAATCAGCTCGGAAAATATCATTATCTTGCGGCAAAGATAGACCTTTCGCTTGACCATCATTCCTGTCACGAGGATCTTGCAACATACAGATTTGTCGATCCCGACGCGGGAGCCTGCGCCGAAATAGTTTACAGAGTAATAAACCGTATGATACAGGGCCAAATTCCGGAAAGAACGGCGTCGCTGCTCTATGCCGCGCTTGCGGCGGATACGGGCGGTTTCCGCTATGCGAACACAACGCCGTATACGCATAAGATAGCGGCGAAGCTTATAGAATGCGGCGCAAACCATTTTCAGATATGCCGCAATCTTTTTGAAATGAAAAGCAAGACCGCACTTGCGGCAGAGGCTTTTGCTATGGACAACGTAAAGTATCTTTGCGGAGGGAAAATATCCTATGTAAAGATAACGGAAACCGATAAAGCGGCGCACGGCTTTGAGGACGAAGACACATATGATGTTATAAACGTCATAAGGCGGGCTGAGGGCGTAAAGGTTGCAATATTTGCCCGCGAGAGAACGCCCGGAGCATATAAAATATCCACCCGCTCGACAGGCGATATCGACATGGCAAGAATATGCGCCATATTCGGCGGAGGCGGTCATGTGGGAGCTGCGGGATGCAGCGTCACGGCGGACGAGGTTGACGGTGCGGTCAAAAGAATAGTTGAGGAGTGCGGCTTTGAAAAATGAAATACCAACCGGAGGCGTGTTGCTTGTAAATAAGCCGAAGGGAATAACTTCCCACGATGTTGTTGCTAAAGTGCGGCGTCTTTACGGCACGCGCAGTGTCGGACATACGGGCACGCTTGATCCTATGGCAACGGGACTTTTAATAGTGCTTGTGGGTAAAGCCGTAAAGGCTTCCGATTATGTGACGGCGCAGGACAAGGTGTATGATGCCGAAATGAAGCTTGGCATAGTTACAGACACAGCTGATATAACAGGGAAAATTCTTTCCCGAAACGATGATATCCCACAGAGAGACGAAGTCGTTTCCGCGGCAAAAAGCTTTGTTGGGAAATATATGCAGACGCCGCCCATGTACAGCGCAATCAAAGTAGACGGTAAAAAGCTTTACGAGCTTGCGCGCGAGGGAAAAACAGTAGAGCTTGAACCTCGTGAACTTTATATATCGTCAATAGACATAGACGGCGATGACGACACATACAAAATGCGGATAGCCTGCTCAAAGGGGACGTACATACGGACGCTTTGCGAGGATATAGGTAAAAAGCTCGGTTGCGGTGCGACGATGAGCGCACTCTGCAGGTATTCCTCGGGTGGTTTTAATCTCGACAGCGCTGTAACGCCCGAAGAGCTTGAGGCACTTTCCTCCGAAGAACGCACGGCAAAGCTGATTCCCGCAGAGGAGCTTTTTCCGGAGCTTGAAAAAATCACTTTGACAGATTTTTATGCGCGGCTTTGTCTTTGCGGATGCGAAATATATCAGAAGAAGATAGGCACGTCTTTTACTTGCGGAGAGCGCGTAAGAGTATACACAAATGACGGCTTTGCTGGCGTGGGAGAAGTGAAGCAATATCCTGACGGTACGGCGATAAAGCTGTTTATGCGCGTTGTATAGCGCAAGCTTGCACCGGAAGGGAGAACACAGTATGATAGGTCTTGAAGGGAAGACGTTGAGCTCAGAAAGACTTCGGTATCGGCTTATGCAGAGCAGTGACAAGGTTACGCTTTCCGAGCTTTTGTCCGATGCGGAGGTGACAAGGACCGCAGGATTTTTACCTGCAAAAACGCAAAAGGATTTTGACGATTTCTTCGCTGCACTTACAATGTATAATACCTGCATTGCGATACTGCTCGATGAAAAGCTTATAGGATATATTCACGTCGGAAAATACAAAACGGAGCTTCCCGAACTTTCGGGAAAATTCTGTGTCGGTCTCGGATTTGTAATAGGAAAAGAATATCAGAACAAGGGCTATGGTACGGAAACGGTGAAAACCGTAACCGATTATCTGCTTTCGCGTTTTGACTGTTGCTTTGCGGATTGTTTTGCGGAAAACAAAGCTTCTGCCAAGGTGATGGAAAAGTGCGGATATACATATGCTGAAGACTATACTATGTACTTCAAAGCACTGAGGGAAGAACATACCTGCCACAGTTATTTTCATATGTAATAAAACGCCTCCTCACACGGGAGGCGTTTTTGATATACAGAAAAAAGCAAAGAACACAAAAGCGGAAAATGCGGCGGCGGGAAGAAATCCGTGTTTTTCGCGGCAAAGGCGCGCGACGGAAAAGAAGTCGCATGAAAGCCGCAGGAATGCTGTTGACCAGATGAAAACGAGAAGAATTCCGTTTTCCGAAAAATTCGATGCGGAAAAAGGAATATAAAGAAGTGTTCCCGAAAGTGCCCCGAAAAGCGAGCAGAAAAACGGCTTTCCTATGTTTTTGTTTGCAGCGAGCGCCGGAGAAGGAGAGCTTACCGTATCGCACGCTTCGCTGCAAAGAATTATCGGTACTGCAGGAAAAAAGCACGGAAAGATATATCCGCCGTCAAAGGCGGAAAGCGATATTCGAAGATAAGGCAGCGATGTCAGCGTGGCTATTGCGAAAAGATACGGTGCAAGCTCGGAAAGTCTTCCGAGCAATTTTATTTCAGTGGAAAAGAAAACACATACAGCGACCGCTGAGAAAATAAACACGAGCGTGGAAACTCCGCTTTCGTGTACGGATGAAAAACCGTAAAGCGCAAATATATCCAAAGCTGCGGTAAAGGCGCATGTCGCCGCAAGTACGGCGGAAAATACTCCGCCGGAAAGTATGTCGGGCTTTCGGTTTTTTAATATCACCGTAGCGCCCGAGATCACTGTCCAGAGAAGAAAAGAAACGGCAAGTGTGAACACTCCGCGCGTGCGGAATATAAATGCTCCCGAAAGCATATATGCCGCAGACAGAAAGAAAAGCTGACGGGGCGTAAGTCCTTTTTTAAAAGTCATTTGCGCGGTCTCCTTTGCGAGCGGATTATTCTCTTTCCCGTTATCGCCGTCGGCGCGACGGTCATTGACCATATAGGCGTCATTATGGGGAAATCACGCATGCCTTCGGGCGAGATCGGCGCAATAGGCGAGAGATACGGCACTCCGAATGAGCTTTTTTTAGCGAGGGCGGAAACTCCGCATATCATTCCGATAAAAAATCCGTAAAGTCCGAAAAGACCGGAAAGCATTATCATAATAAATCGGTATATCACTGACGGGTGCATATACGGCGGAACAATGAAATTACAGAGCGCGGCGAGAGCGACTATTATCATAACGGAAGAAGAGGCTATGCCAGCTTCTATGGCGCTGTCGCCGAGAAGAAGCGCACCGACAAGTCCGACGGCGGAGCCTACCGCTTTCGGCATCCGCAGACCGACCTCACGGACAAGCTCGAACAGCAGGAAAACGACTATGACCTCCGAGAATATTGAGAACGAAAGCTCCTTGCGGGATTCGTTTATTATGTTCAGAGTCGATGCTTCCACCATATATTCGTGATGGGTTAGTATCGCCGTGAAAAGCGCGGGAAGCCACACCGAGATCGTCATGGCTATACAGCGCAGCAAGCGAATAAAGCTTGCATACCACATACTTTTTGCGTAGTCTTCCGTCACCTGAAAGCCCTCGCAGAAAAGATACGGTACGGTAAGCACTACGGGCGATCCGTCGACTATCACGGCGGCTCTGCCTTCTGTCAGTTTTGCTGCGACTTTATCGGGACGTTCCGAATTTCCCACTGTGGGAAAAAGGGCATAGCGTCCGTCCTGAATACATATTTCCACGCTGCCGGAATCGGTTACGGCATTCAGATTTATGTTTTCTATTCTGCGGACCAGCTCAGATATCAGCTTTTCATCTGCCACTCCTTCGATATACATTACGGCGACATCTGTCTTTGATTCCGTTCCGACGGTGAAGTTCAGTTTTTTCAGCTTTGAGGTATGCAGTCGGCGGCGGATGAGCATTGCGTTTGACTCTCCGTTTTCGGTAAAACCTTCGTGCGGACCTCGTATTACGTTTTCAGTATCGGGCTCGCTTTGCGAACGTCCTTCTTCGTTTTTTGTCCCAACGGACAGCGCATAGCACGATGAACCGCTGTACATAAGCACGGCAGAGCCGGAAAGCAGCTTTTGCTCGGCTTCAATCTCATCCGACGCAGTCAAAAGGGAAGCCGAAGCTATCGAGCTTTCGACAGACGATATCTTTCCCTCCCGCTCGTATGCTGCGGCTATCGGTTCTATTACCTGAGAGGCTATCATATTTTTTGAACAGAAATTTGAAATGTAAAAAATACATATTTTCATATCTCCGTAAGTCAGCTCGCGCACGGAAAGGTCGGACATATTTTCAAACCTGCGACGGAAGCTTTCTTTTTTGTTTTCGTAAATATCCATAAATACCTTTTTATTTTTATTATTTGTTTTGCCGGCGAGGAATATGGGCGGCAAATTTTGTTTTTTGACATTGCTTTTGAGCTTGAAATGAAAAAGTGCAAAAAAGCAAATAAAAAATTTCAAAAAACTATTGCAATTATCGAAAAAGGCTGATATAATGGTAAAGCTGTATTGCAAATGGAGCGGTCCGCTGCATGCTCGTATGAACGCTCTGTAATTCAAAAGGAGGAAAAAAGCAATGGATAAGATTTCAGCTTTTGTCAGCGAGCAATTAAAGACCGAACTCCCTAAGTTCGAAATAGGTGACACGGTCGTAGTTCACAACAAGATCGTCGAGGGTACGCGTGAAAGAATTCAGCTCTTCGAAGGAACGGTTATCGCCAAGAGAAACGGCGGTATTTCCGAGACCTTCACTGTAAGAAGAATTGCTTACGGCGTAGGCGTTGAGAAAACGTTCCCTCTGCATTCCCCGAAGGTTGCTAAGGTCGAAGTTATCCGCCACGGTAAAGTAAGACGCGCAAAGCTCTACTATGTACGCGACAGAGTCGGCAAAGCAGCTAAGGTAAAAGAACAGATTTAATTGCGAAAACTCCGCGTAACGCGGAGTTTTTTATTTCCCGTCCCCAAATAAAATTAAAAAGGAGAAATGGTCTTGAGAAAAAGTATTAAACAGGAAAGAGCCGAAAGACTTGAAGAAATGAAGAAAATGAGTCGCGGACTGAAAATTACATATATTATTCTCGGTGTGCTCGTTATGTTCAGTCTTATACGTGCCGTTATGCTCGGAAACTATGAAAACGCATTCCTTTGCGTGCTCGTTTTCCTTATGTTCTCTATACCGAGCTTTGTTAAAAGGCAGTTCCATCTTGATATTCCCAACGTGCTTGAGATACTTGTTCTTATATATATTTTTGCCGCAGAGATACTCGGAGAGATTGCAAGTTTTTTCGTAAATATTTCTTTCTGGGATACGATGCTTCATACAACATGGGGATTTATCTGCGCTGCGCTCGGATTTTCACTTATAGACGTCCTCAACCGCGATGACAAGATAAAATTCACTATTTCGCCTTTTTATGTTTCGGCAGCGTCATTCTGCTTTTCAATGACCGTTGGCGTGTTCTGGGAGTTTTTTGAGTTTGGCATGGACAGATTTTTCGGCAAGGATATGCAGAAGGATACTATAATAAACAGTTTCAATTCAACTCTTCTCGATCCGACAAAGAGCAATATACCGATAAAGGTTTCCGGAATTACGGATACCGCCGTAAACGGAACGTCACTCGGTATAAACGGCTATCTTGATGTCGGTCTTTATGACACAATGGAAGACCTTTTCGTAAACTTTCTCGGCGCGCTTGTTTTCTGTATTATAGGATATTTCTACATAAAACATCGCGGCAAGGGTAAAATAGCAAAGAACTTTATCCCTACGCTTCGCACCGATGAATGTGAAAAGACAACGGAAAATCCCGTGCCGGAGATAACCGAAAATGAAGAACAAAAAACAATCGGCACTTGATATCGCGAGGTGCCTGCCGCTGCTGATAATAGTTGCTTTCGCCGTGCTTTATTTTGTTTTCAGAGATAAAATAACGGCTGACAACATAAAGGATATGGCGCCGAAAACTGCGTCGCTTGCCGTGCTTTTCATGATGCTTATCGGCGCTATGAAGGGACTTTCCGTATTTTGCCCGTTTGTGCTTATTGAGCTTATAGGCACGCTTATATTCAAAGACAAAGTAATTGCCATACTTGTAAATACTGCAGCGATAGCGTCGTCTTTTACGGCGGCTTACCTTGTGGGAAGATGCTCGGGAAGCATAATGGTTGATAAATTGCGCGAAAAATATCCGAAATTCAACGATTTTTATTCGCTTATAAAGCGAAACAGTCTTTTCTCGGTGTTTGCGCTTCGTATAGTCGGCGTGCTTCCGATGGACGTGGTGAGCATGTATATGGGGGCGTCGAAAATATGTTACCCAAAATATCTCGTGCTCAGCCTTCTCGGCGCTGCTCCGGACCTGATACTTGAAACGATAATAGGCGCGGAACTGCGAAATTATCGTTCACCTACTTTCTGGATAGCCGTTGTATGCAGACTTGTATTTACGGCAATAACGGTTATTTTTTATCGCATATGGATAAAAAAGAACAAGACGAAAAACTTCTCCGAAAATGAAGAATAAAAAGCAGGGATGAAAAAATCATCCCTGCTTTTTTATTAAAATTTGCACGAATTAATTACCGAAGTTTTTTGCTTACATTCCTTCTCGAAGAAACAATGAAATAAAAACAGAGATGAAAAAATCATCCCTGCTTTTTTATTAAAATTTGCACGAATTAATTATTGAAGTTTCTTTTGTCTACTTTTCTTTTCAAAGAAAAGTACGGTGCCTGCTTTTCTGCGAGAAGAAAAGCAGGTCAGATGTTTTTGGATTTGATTTTGTGTGAAAAAAGCCATATTGCCGCAACGGAAACGACAACCGCATATATTATTACCCAAATAAGATCGGGCATAACAGCCGAATAATCTCCTGATGCAGCAGCACGGGCAGCGTCAACCGCGTGGATGAAGGGAAGTGCCTTTGCAATCGTTTCAAACCATTTGCCGACAGCGGAAACATCAAACCAGATGCCGCTGAGCCATGCGCAAAGGTTTGTCATAAGCGCGCCGCAGATGCCGCCGACCTGTTTTTCGGAAAGAATAGTTCCGAACAGAAGTCCGATGCCTATGAAAAGCACGGCGGCGGGGATAAGAGTGGTAACGGAAATAAGCACCGAAGTCGTAAGCCTGAGTCCGAGCGGAATTGATGCGATAAAAACTATAAATATCTGAATTATTGCTATCGGCAGTAGGGGAAGCGTGTAGCCGAGAACAAAATCAGACGCTGTCATGGGCGATGTCATAAGTCGGAGCATAAGGCTGTCGCTCCTGTCCTTTGAAACCAGCATAGCGGAGAACAGAGTTATAAATGTAAGCCCGAAAAGCGCTATTCCTGGTGCAAGAAGTCCTATTCTGAAAGTTGAAGGACCCATTCCGTCGGGAATATTTCTGCCTATCATCCAAAGCAGGACGAGAAGAATAACGGGGAAAGCGGCACCGAAAAACAGCGTGAGCGGATCGCGCAGGATTTCCTTTGCGTTGCGCTTTGCAAAAACAGTCATCCTCATACTGACGCCTCCTTTTCTGTGGCAATTGCGATAAAGGCTTCTTCAAAATTCTTTGCGCCGCTCAGGGAGATAAGTTCATCCGCTGTACCGACGGCACAAAGCCGTCCTCCTGCCATTATGCCTATTCTGTCCGAAAGGGCTTCCGCTTCTTCCATATAGTGCGTTGTGAGTATTACGGTGACCTTACCTTTGAGTGCTGTGATTATGTCCCATAACTTGCGACGGGCAATTACGTCAAGACCGAGCGTCGGCTCGTCGAGAAAGAGTATTTCGGGATCGCTTATCAGCGCCATAGCTATGCTCAGCTTGCGCGCATAGCCGCCGGAAAGGTTTTTTGCCTTTGATTTTCTTACGTCTTCAAGAGCAAAATCAGTTATCATTTTTTCGGCGCGCAGCTTTGATTCTTCGACACCGAAACCGTAAATTCCTGCAGCGAAAACAAGATTTTCGTAAACCGAAAGATTGCGTGCGACAGCCGTTTCCTGAGGGGAAACATTTGTCTTTGCCTTTACCTTCGCCGCGTCGGATATTATGCTGTCTCCGAGAAGAAGTGCGTCTCCCGATGTGGGCATCGTCAGGCATGAAAGCATTTTTATGGTGGTCGTTTTTCCTGCGCCGTTTATGCCGAGAAGCGAGAAAAGCTCTCCCTTGCGAACGGTAAGGTCAAGCGAGTTTACGACGGTTTTATCGCCGTATTTTTTAGTAAGCGACAGTGTTTTTATAGCTTCCGTCATTTTTGTTCGCCTCCCGTAAGCATTTTACGGAAAGCTTCATAATCGTTTACCTTGACTATGCCGATTCCCTGCTTTATATCGCCGAGTACAGCCAGCGTGTCGCCGGGCGAAATACCGAAAATTTCACGGGCTTCTTTTGGGATTACTATCTGTCCTTTTTGCCCGACTTTTGCAACGCCGAATAAAAATTTTCCTTCGGGTGCCATATGTGCCTCCTTAATAAGTATAAAAAGTATAATTTGTATAACTAATCATACTCCGCGAAAATATAAATGTCAATATATTTTGACTATATTTTCGGCATAATCGTGGCGCGCGGTACTTGAAAGAGACATAAAGCTGTGGTAGAATATCTAAGCAAGGAGAGATAATTATGCTTGAATTTACACCTATAACATACAAAAACGCCGCAAGAGTGCGCGCGTGCTATCGCCATTGCGATTATCGCGTGAGCGACTATTCCGTAGGGATGAAGCTTATGTGGAAGTCATATTTCCGTCCGGAGATAGCGTTCGCCTGCGGATGTCTTATAGTGAAAGACACATTTGGCGGGAAAGTGCGTTTTGACTATCCCGTACCCGAAACTGAAGACGCCGACATCGACGGCGCTCTTGACGAGATTGAAAAATACTGTATGGATAAGTATATTCCGCTTGTGTTCTACGCCGTGCCGCAGGAAAAGCTCGGTGCGCTTGTCGCGAGATACAGATATTGCAGAACGGAATCCACCCCCGTGCTTGACGAGTATATATACCGCGCGGATGATATGATGAGCTTTTCCGGAAAGCACTATTCCGGGCAGCGGAACCATATAAACAAATTTTATAAGCTTTATCCCAACGCTAAATTTCGCACGCTTGAAGCTTCGGATAAGCCGAAGCTTGAAAAGTTTTTCGGAAAGTTCACCTACAGCTCTCAGAAAAACGGCAGGGGAGCGGATGTAGAGCTTAAACGTTCCCGTGAAACGCTTCTCCGCGATATTTCGTGGGGATGCGCCGGCTGTATGGAGCTTGATGGGGAGATAATTGCGCTTTCGCTCGGAGAAATCTGCGGCGATACGATGATAATCCATATAGAAAAGGCACTTCATGAATATGAAGGCGTTTATCCCGCAACGGTGTCCGCATTTGCCGAGCGTTTCTGCGGCGGAGTTAAATATATCAACCGCGAAGAGGACACGGGCGATCCGGGTCTGAGACGGTCAAAAACTCAGTACAGACCTAAATTTATGCAGAGAAAATATGATGTTTACGTCGAGACCGAGCTCAGAGCGTGGGATAAGATCCCTACTCTTAAAACCGAAAGGCTTACGCTTGCTCCGCTTACGGATTCCGAAGCGAAAGATTATTTCAAACTCTGCACGGACGACGAGCGCAACAAGTATTGGGGATATGATTACAGAGAAGATTGTGAAAACCCCGAAGAGGATTATTTTATAAACGTTGCAAGAGACGATTTTGAAAGTAAGACTGCGGCAAACTTTGCTATAAAATACGGAAGGAAATTCATAGGCGAGGTCATTCTTTATGATTTCGATTATCACGGCGGTGCGCAGATAGGCGTAAGAATATCGTCGGGCTGTGACGGAAGAGGCTTCGGGAAAGAAGCTATATCCGCCGTTATGGACGCTGCGCTGTACGATCTTGAACTTTCCGTAGTTTATGCGAAGTGCTATCTCGAAAATGTGAAATCGCAGAGGATGCTTTCTGCCTGTATGCAGAAAACGGGCGAGGATGCAGAGTTCAGATATTTTGAACGCAGAATATAAAAATCCTTATGTGAAAAGGAAAAAACGAAATAATACATTTGTATTAAAAAGCAAAGGAGTTGCGGATGAAATACAAATATGCGCTTTTTGATCTTGACGGAACACTTACCGATCCGGCACCGGGAATAACGAATTGTATTATGTACGCATTAAGGAAATTCGGTATAACTCCGCCGCCGAGAGAAGCGCTTTATAAATTCATAGGTCCGCCGCTTTTGTATTCGTTTAAGGAGTATTGCGGATTTTCGGAAAAGGACGCTGAGCTTGCTGTTGCTTATTACAGAGAGCGGTTTTCCGATGTCGGACTTTTTGAAAACGAGATATATCCCGGGATAAGGGAGCTTTTGTCCGAGCTTTGCGAAAGCGGCACGAAGGTCGTTCTGGCGACTTCAAAGCCGGATGTTTACTCAAAGCGGATACTTGAACATTTCGATATAGACAAATATTTTTATTTTCTTGCGGCTAACACTCTTACCGAAAGCAGACCCGAAAAATCGGATGTGATAGCTTATGCAATCGAAAGTTGCAAAATAAAAGCGCCGGCGGAGGCAGTCATGGTCGGCGACAGAAAATACGATATACTCGGTGGAAAAATGTTCGGTCTTGTGACTGTCGGTACAAGCTATGGCTTCGGCGGCAGGGAAGAACTTCTTTCTGCCTGCGCGGATGGAATCGCAGATACTGTGGATGAACTTCGCACGCTTATAACCGATTAAAAAACAAAGTGTTCCGATTTGGATATAATTGCGAATTTTATCGACAAAAGAGAGATTTTTCATTTGCTATTTAATATTGACTTTTACCAATAAACGATATATAATTAAAATATAAATTTATAAACGGAGGATGGCTCTGTGAAGAAAAAACAAGTTGTAAAAATATGTGCGATAGTGCTTGCTTCGTTGCTTGCGGTAGGTATGCTCGTTCCGGCGATTACATATATATTTGCCGCGGACGAAAAGGTGCAGACAAAGGAAGTTCCGCTTCTTGCTCTTATTGTAAGCTTTGACGCAAACGGAAACGGAAAGAACGACTACAGTGCAGATGAAAGCAATAAACTGTTTGCAGACCCCGATTCGGCACTTTTCGGCGAGCAGTGGGCAAAAACCAAACCCGAAGATTACTACGACAGCTTCTTTGGGAAGGGAAGCTCCCTTGCGGATTATTTCTATGAACTGTCTTGCGGAAAGATAAAATATGTTCCCGCAAAAATAGATACAAAAGCCGAAGGCTGGAGTGCAAATGACGGTATAATTCCCATTACGGTAAACAGTCAGCATCCGAGTGCTTATAAGCTCACAAGTCCGGCTACATACAAAATGTATTGTGCCAAGATGGTTGACAAGGCTGTTGATATTGCAAACCAATATGTTGATTTTTCAAAGTTTGACGAAAACAAGGACGGCGAGATCTCCGCAGGAGAGCTTCGTATAGTTGTTATAAATGCGGGCTGCGATGAAATTGCTTCGGCGGGAGAAACCCTTTCGGATGAGCTTCATTTCACATCAAAGCAGGCGCTTTATAAGAGAGATTTTGAATATGACAACGTAAAGATACGTTCCGGTTCCGACTATAATATGGTTGCCTTTGCCGAATATTCAACACCCGGAAAGATAATGACTGTAGGTCAGCTTGTGCATGGATTTGCACAGACTCTCGGCGCTGCAGACATCGGCAACAACGGCGAAGATGAAGACGGAAAGAGCGATCCCGTAGAAGGTTGGCCGCTTGCATATAAGCTTTCGCTTCTTTGCGACGGTTATAAGCTCGATAACGGAAAAACTCCGTCGTATGCGGATCCTTATGCAAGAATAAAGATGGGCTTCACCTATCAGACGCTTGTAAAAGAGGACGGCGAATATACGCTTTATTCCACAAAGTCGGGAAAATACAACGTACTTTGTATTCCCACGCCGGATTCCGATGAATACTTCCTTGTAGAGCTTCGCCGCAATGAAGGCTATGACAAGTTCGCATCGACGGGAACCTCCGGCGGCGGTGTTATGGTATGGCATATTGACGAAGGCATAAACAAGACAAGATACAGCGACGGTTATTCCTGCACATCGATTGCGGTCGGCGGCGAAAAGCACGATCCCGGTATCGTTCCGCTTGTAAGAACGGGTTGGAACAAAACAGGAGACCGCCTTACCAAAGTTTCTGCAGACGATCTGTATTATTATATTTCAAGCGACGCTTCGACATCCGTATTTGATTCTTCAAAGTTTTCGGGTGCGGCTTCGGGAAGCGTATCTCTCAACTCCTATCCCGCAAACTGGGAAAAGAACAAAGGGTATAACGTTCATATCGAGGTTTTGAACGAATCCGAAGATTCAGTTAAGATAAAGATAGTAAGAAACAATATCGACCTTCTTCCGAGACTTACAGCAAGCTGTACATCACTGAATCGAACCACTCTTACGGTTACCGCAAACATTTATAAAGAATTCGGCGAGAACATAGAAAGCTGCGGAGTTATTCTTTCGAAAAATGAAAATCCGACAGAGGAAAACGGAAAGAAGATTACCGGCGTGCCGGATGCTAACAGAAATTTCTATGTAAGCTTTGACAGTCTTGACGAGGGTGAGAAATATTATTACAAGGCTTATGTCACAACTCCCACAGGAACGAGCTACTCCGATGTCGGCGAAGTAAGAACAAAGTACTCCCGCGATTATTATTTCTGCTATATGTACAGAAATATATCGGAAGGCGAAAGCCCTGTTGAAATAAAATGTTCGCCCGATAAACCCATTTCATACGATTTTGCAATGGTCAAGCCCGGATACAGATTTGTAGGCTGGTTTACTGATGCAGAACTTAAAAATCAGTATGATATGAACACGATCAGAAGTGACGTAAGAACAGATCTTATCCTCTTTGCAAAGTGGGAAAAAGAAACCGAGACGACGACAACTACGGAAACAACTACAACGGTGATTCCGGAAACAACCACTACCACGACAACTACGACAACAACGACCGTGACCGAAACCACAACAACTACTGCTACTGAAACCGAAACAACAAGCACTCAGCCGCAGCAGACTACAACGCCCGGTGAAACGTCCACGGTTTCAACATCGTCATCTACGAATACCGGAGCAAAGGATCCCGGCGACGAAAAAGCAAAGAACACGCTTATAATAGCACTTTGTATAGCTGTTGTAATTCTTTGCGCGGCATTCATCACAACTCTCGGACTTATAAAGAAAAAGAGATAACTTAAACAAAAAATTCCCGCCGAAAAGGCGGGATTTTTTATATAAGTTTTTGTATTTCACTTTCACCGTAAACTTTTATATTGTTTTCGATGAGCAGATCGGCAGTAGTTCCGTTGCCCGCCGTAAGCGTTTTTGAAAAGCTTCCGTCATATATCAGTCCCACGCCGCACGAGGGGCTGCGCTCTTTCAGTAGGGCGGAGGTTATGTTATATCTGCGGCAGAGCGCCAGCGCCTCGAGGGCGCCGCGTCGATATTCGGTTGTAACGTCTTTTCCGTCTTTGCGGACGACGCGTGCGCCTATGCGTTCCGCAGGAACGCGCGGCGTGGGGAGACCTCCGGCTTGTTCCGGACATACGGATATCAGATTATATTTTTCATTCAGCTTTTCAAGAACGCCTGCGGGCAGAGGAACGCTTTTTCTGTCATAACGGCAAGGCTCACCCAAAAGGCATTTACTTATTAGAAGATAAGGTTTTTCCATAGCCTGTCACTTCTTTTCAACAAGATAGAAGAACGGCGACGACGTGGAATTTACTATATGGAACTCCGAGCAGCAAAGTTTTTTTCTGTCATAAGAGGAAAGCAGCTCGCGTACGGCATTGCCTTCAATTGTTCCTTCGGCATGACCGGGATATACGGCTATAAGCAGAGCACCGTTTGGAGCGAGAAGCTCTGTACCTGCAATTATTGCGGCTATTGACGATTCATGCTTTGTCGTTATACTTTTGTCCCCTCCGGGGAGATAACCGAGATTGAACATTCCTACGCATATCGGTTCGCTTACATAGTTTTTTACGTTTGCATGGGAGTCAAGAATAAGCTTTACATTGCTTATATTGTTTTCACAAAGGAGCTTTTCTGTACTGTCAAGCGCTTGCTGCTGAATATCAAAGGCGAAAACCGTTCCGTCCTCGCCTACGGCTTTTGAAAGCCAGAGCGTATCGTGACCGTTTCCCATTGTAAAGTCAATCGCTGTTCCGCCACTCACTATGTGCGGTGTTACAAGCGATTTTTCAACTTCAAGAAGATCTATCATTTTATTTCCTCCTCAAAAAGAGATATGATTTCTTTTTTGATTGCCGAAAGTCTGCCTGTGAGCATAAGATCGCTTCCGCCGCATTTGCCTTTTCCTTTATCGCATATAAGTGCGGAATATTTTTTCAGCGGAACCGTCTTTGACGCGCACACCATAGAATATCCGTCTCCGCATTGCGATATCGCAGCGAAAACTTTGCACCTTTCCGCACCGAGATTGCACATATAACGAAGCTCGTCCATGCCGAAGTCGGGAAGCTCAACACAAATGCTTTTGTCCGCAGAACAGATATTTTCGGCTGTCACTTCCGCAAGGCGCTTTTTTGCTTCCGAGCATTTGCGCTTTGCATCCGAAAGCGAAAGAATAAGCGAGTTTACTCCTTTATCTGTTTCTTCCTGCGGAACGCATATAAGCTGTGATATTTTTTCTTCACGAGCTATTCTTTCTCTGAAATCGTCGAGCGCATCAAAACCGCATTTCATTCTTATGCGTATGCCGCCTTTGTAGTGAATAAAACCGAGAATTTTGATCATTCCGACTTCGCCCGTTCTTTCAACGTGCGGAGCGCAGCAGGCGCATCTGTCAACGCCTTCTATTTCAACTATTCTCACTTTTCCGTCAAGCGCGCCCTTGCTTCTGTAATTGAGCGTTTCAAGCTCGCTTTTGGACGGATAATAGGCTCTTACAGCTATGTTTGAAGCAGAGATGATATTTGCTTCGTTTTCTACCTCTTTCATCTGTTCGGGCGTTATAATGCCGTCAAAATCAAACGTCATTTCCTTTGCGCCGAGATGAAATCCGACATTTGCGAAACCGAATTTGCGATGCATTATAGAGGACACTATATGCTCGCCAGTGTGATTCTGCATACGGCGATAGCGCGGCTCGAAATCAAGCTCGGCATGATATGTTTTTCCTTCAGTAAGGGGAACAGTTGTTATGTGAACTATTCTTTCGCCGTCGTATTGTGTGTCGATTACGGCAGCGTCGCCTATTTTTCCTGTGTCTCCGCACTGTCCGCCGCTTTCGGGAAAGAAAGCGGTTTTGTCAAGCTCTGTCAAAAAGCCGTTTTCGGCTTTTTCGCAGCGGATCACGGTTGCGTCAAATTCTTTGATTTTGCTCGATATATCATATAATTTTTCGGTCATAAAAGCCTCTTTTGATTTTTAGGTACGCTTTATTGTATCACAAACGAATAAAAATCACAAGGGGAAAATACTTTTGTCTTTTTATTGACAAAGTGCAGCTTTGAATGTAAAATAAAAACGTAAAATTTCAAACGGAAAGTTGGGTACTTTTATGTCCGGTGAAAACGAAATATCAAAAATAGATAAAAACTTTACACATGTGACCTCTGACGGAGAGCTTTTGTTTTATGACGTAAACAAAGCGCCATTCAGGGTTTACGGGCTTTTGTGGGAGGACGGAACAGGCTTTACGCGTATGCCATCCGATATAGCCGGGAAAGTAAGCGACGGCGTATTTACGCTTGCGAAAAATACAGCGGGAGGCAGAGTGCGCTTTTCCACTGATTCGTCGGTCATAGCGGTCAGATGCAGAATTCCGCAGAGTTGGCGTATGGCGCATATGACTGACGCAGGCTCCGCAGGATTTGACCTTTACAATTATTCCGAAGGTAAACAGCGCTTTGTCGGAGCGTTCATTCCGCAACGGGCAAACACGCCAGAATATGAATTGACGCTTAAGCTTGCAACAAGCGAAATGCGCGATTTTGTACTTGATATGCCGCTTTTTTCATCGCTTTCATCGCTTGAAATAGGATTGCAAAAGGGAAGTGCGCTGAACTGCGGCAGCGAATACAAACATAAAAAACCTATAGTTTTCTACGGCTCTTCGATAACGCACGGAGCGTGCGCTTCACGTCCCGGGCTTTGCTATGAGGCGATCATTTCGCGCAGGCTTGACACGGACTTTGTAAATCTCGGATTTTCGGGCGGTGCAAAAGGCGAGGATACTGTTATGACGTATATCGCAGGGCTTGATATGTCGATGTTTGTTTACGATTACGATTATAATGCGCCGTCGGCCGAGCATCTTATGGCTACGCATTATAAAGGCTACAGAAAAGTCCGCGACTCTCATCCCGACATTCCGATAATAATGGCGTCGAGTCCGAACTTTTCAAATCCGGCGCGCGACGGAAAAGCAAGAAGAGACGTAATTGCCGCAACCTACGAAAAGGCTCTTTCCGAAGGCGATAAAAACGTTTATTTTGTTGACGGAGAAAAGGAATTTGCCACCTTTTTCGACGACGGCAGAACGGTTGACGGAACGCATCCGAATGATGTGGGCTTTGAAATAATGGCAAAGGCTTTCGGTGATATAGCCGAAAAACTTATAAAGTGAAAATTTGAATAAATTGCGCCATCAAGGCGTAAAATACGATAAAACGAAAGGTGAAAAATATGGGAAACTTTTTTGAAAATTTAAAAACGACAATGAAAAACGTGGGGACGGGAATTTCCGACAAGACCCGTGAGATGACAAAAAACGCAAAGCTTTCCGCCGAGATAAACGGCGCCAAGTCCAATATGGAAAACACTTTTGCAGAAATAGGCAAAAAGTATTATGCCATGAACGCAAGCGCTCCTGCTGCGGAACTTGCGGAGTTGTGCGCAAAGATAGACGAATATAAAAAGCAGATAAATGAAAAAGAGCTTGAAATAAAGAAAAACAGAGGCGAAAGAATCTGTTGCGAATGCGGCAAGACCGTAACGGATAAGACCGCCGCGTTCTGTCCTTTCTGCGGAACGAAAATGGAGGAGGTCTACGCGGATGCGGATGATAAACAGCAGACCGATGAAGAATGTGCAGCCGAAAACGAAACGAGCGCAACGGCAGAGCCTGCCGCAGAAAACTCCTCAGACGAAGAATAAAACAAAAAATCTCCGCTTCGCAGCGGAGATTTTTTAACTCAAAAAAGCCGCCGCAGGCGGCTTTTCTTAATACGGACTTATTTCGAGAGATTCATCATCCGTGCCTTTTTCTATTTTGCGGATGACCGCATAATAACCGTAATCATCGCTGACACGGACGAAAACTCTTTCTCCTGCTTTTTTGCCGAGAAGTACCTTTCCTATGGGAGACTCTTTGCTTATAAGATTTTTCAATGAGTTCTGACGAAGCGTTGTAACTATAGTTATCGTCATTTCTTCGTCATCATCTTCAAGATAAAGAGTAACCGTATCGAAAAGTCCTATGGCGTCCTCTTTTGATTCCGGGGAGATAACAACTGCTGTATCTATCATTTTCTGCAGATAATTTATTCTGCCTGCATTTTTATTCATTTCGCGTCTTGCGGCGTGATATTCAAAATTTTCGCTAAGGTCGCCGAGTTCGCGCGCCTGACGTACTTCTTCGCGAAGCTTCGGCGCAAGGATATTACGGCGATACTCTATTTCTTCCTGCATTTTCTTTATGTCTACTTTTGTAAGCTCGTCGTGCATAACAATCACCTTCCTTTCTTGCTATTATACGACGGCTCGTGCGATTTTGCAATCGGAAAAGCGAAAAATTAAAAAAATTAAACAAAGACTTTCAGGTTTTGTTTAAGTCACTTCGATAATGTCTTTTCTTTCTCCCTGTTTTCTGCCGTATTCTCTGCTTTTTTCCTTGGCGCTGTTATCATTCTGGAAAGTGCAATAAGTGCCATGACGTTCGGAATTACCATAAGCTGATTGAACATATCGGTAAGCTCCCATACAAGATCGTTTGAAAGCACAGAGCCTGTGAATATGAACGCTACCGCAATGACGGAATATATCTTTACGGATTTTTTGCCGAAGAGATATACCATATTTATTTTGCCGAAGAAATTCCAGCCGAGTATTGTTGTGAACGCAAAGAAGAAAAGGCTTATTGCAACAAATATATTGCCTGCTTTTGTGCCGAATATTTCGCCGAAAGCTACCTGTGCCATATTCGTTTTGTCAATGCCGTCCGCCGCGCCGGACGCAAGGACGCCGTTACCTGCGTAAAGTGTTGAGATTACTACGAGCGCCGTCATTGTAAGAACGACGAACGTATCGATAAATACGCCTACCATTGCAACCACGCCTTGCTCGTGAGGATCTTTTACGTTTGCCATTGCGTGCGCGTGCGGTGTTGAGCCCATGCCCGCTTCGTTTGAGAAGAGTCCGCGTTTCACGCCCTGACTTATTGCGGTTTTGAGCGCATAACCTGCGCTTCCGCCGATTATAGCCTGAGGCATGAAAGCATATCTGAATATCATACCAAAGGTTTCGGGAATATATTTTATTCTCGCGCAGATTATAACAAGTCCGCCGACGATATAAAGCAACGCCATTACGGGCACTATTTTTTCCGTCACCGAAGCCACGCGGTTAAGTCCGCCGATAAAGATAAAGCCCGATATTGCGGCGATCGCTATCCCGACGATCCATGACGGGATCCCGAAAGCCGTATTGAAGGTCGAGCCTATGGAGTTCGATTGAACCATACTGCCCATAAATCCGAGTGCAAGTATTGTTGCCACCGCAAAAAATCCCGCAAGTATTTTGCCGAATCTGCCGCCGAAGGCTTTCTGTATGTAATAAACGGGGCCGCCGTGTACGGTACCGTCACTGTCTGTTTTTCTTGTTTTTATGGCGAGGGTAGCTTCGGCATATATTGTCGCCATGCCGAAAAACGCTATTATCCACATCCAGAATATTGCGCCCGGACCGCCGATAAGAATGGCTCCGCAGGCTCCGACGATGTTTCCTGTTCCGACCTGAGCTGCTATTGCGGTTGCAAGCGCCTGAAACGACGTAAGTCCGCTTTTTTGTTTTCCGCCTTTGAGGCTTATGCTTCCGAAAACTTGTTTCATTCCTTCGCCAAAACAGCGCACCTGAACAAATCGGGTTTTTATCGTGAAAAACAGTCCCACGCCGACGAGAAGGATTATCAGAATATAATCCGAAAGATAAGAATTGATTTTTGATACTATGCCGAGTACCGCGTCCATTTTGTTTTCCTCCTGAATTGAAAATAAAAAAAGCTGTCGATAAAATATCGACGGCTCCGGAAAAAAGACATACAGACTATAAAAATACAAATTATTTACTTTGTCTGCTCCGTTCTTTTGCCTGAGAGATTCGGCTTTAGCCTTGCACCTTCGGCACCCGATTGTACGGGATTCTCCAGAGTTGATCTCCGCGTCCGGTCTTTTTTCGGAATTCCGAGCGTTTCATTGATCGGTAATGATTATATCATATAAATTTTTGCTTTTCAATAGGAAAATGCAAAAAAATTCACATTTTTGCGGAAAAAGCAAAAAAACGGCGTTATTACGCCGTTTTTTGCATTATATTTATGTTTTACTGTGCAACTTCTTCTGCTATGTCTGCTGTGTCACCTATGATAGCGCGATAGAACTGAGCCTTTGCAGCCGACATATAAGCGATTACCCAAAGAGTACCTACGCCGAGGCAGAGAGAACCGACTATCGTCCAGCCGATAAAGCTGAGATCCTGAATGAAGAGTTCCATTTTGTGACCGTTCATTATTCTGCGGCTTTCGTCAATGCACTGTTTCCAATCATATTCGGGATGATCGGCTTTTATATAGTAAATCATAGAATAGGAATATGTTTTTACTATTCCGGGAATTACGAAAAGCAGTGACCAAAGGGAGATGAACAATGTGGAAAGGAATCCGAGAAGGAAAGTCTGACCGAAGTCGTTGAAGCCGCCAAACAAACCTACTATGTCCATTGTTTTGCGGTCGCGAGCCTGTTTAAGGAAAAGCGATGAAAGACCGAACGTTATAGGTCCGATGAAAATGAAAGCAATGAATGAGCTTACTCCGAGTATAGCGTTTGCAATTAACGCAACGAGAATGGCGATGAGCCACGGTGTTGCAAAGATGTTTCCGCCAAGTTGTTCTCTTGCTTTGCGTTTGATTTCGCTTCTTGACATAAAAATACCTCCAAAAGTAATTATGATGTATGAATACAACCATCATATTACTTATAATATATCATACAATAGTGATATATGCAATATTAAATGTGAAAAAAATGAACAGATTTTATCATATTTTTGAACAAAAAAGACGAAAAGGGCGGAAAAGCCATTCGATGTCAAAAGAAAGTAAAATAAAAATCCTGCACGCAAGTGCAGGATTTTTGGTGGGAGCGGGTGGATTCGGACCACCGAAGTCACTGACAACAGATTTACAGTCTGCCCCCTTTGGCCACTCGGGAACGCTCCCAATTATAAAGCCCCGCACATAAAATGCACAAGGCTTCTTTGGAGCTGGTGATCGGAGTCGAACCAACAACCTGCTGATTACAAATCAGCTGCTCTGCCATTGAGCCACACCAGCATATTTCGCTTACGCTTTCCGCGTCAGCGAAAAGAATTATATCATAAGTGTCCTGCGTTGTCAATAGATTTCCGATAAATTTTTATACAAATAAATCCGAAATTCAATTATAAACGGCATAAAGCGTCAAATCTCCGCTTATAAACACTTTTCCGGGCGAAAAAGGAACGGTAAGCTCGCTGTCAATAAAGAAAGAAGCGTTGATATTTCCTCCGCTTATGCCGAGATAACAGTTTTTCTGCGCCGTGAAAACCGACTTTGATTCGTCATCTTTTCCGTAGTTGAATATAACGGTCACTTTTGCTGTGTCATCTTCAGGAAGCGATGAAAATCCGCCGGACGCCTTTTCGGAATATGAAAACTCGCGGCGGAGCAAGGGTTTTTCCGTGCCGTTTGCTTTTTTCAGCGTATAGGATATTTCGTCCGTTATATAATCGCCGTATATTTCATATGTCGCAAGGAGGCTGTCGCCTATCTCAAAGCCCATAGAAGAATACTTCGCCGCGACTTCTATTGTCATTTTGGCTTCATAGGCGACGGTTATAACACCGTCGTCCGATTTTTTTGAATAAAGCTGATGATACGAAAGACCGTCAAAGTCGTGAGAACATGTAAGGTAGCTTTCTATATATTCATAGTAGGTTTCTGATATAAGAATAACAGAGTAAAGCTTTCCGTCGTTTTCGGCAAATACCTTGCTGTCGCAGGCGTAGACGGAGTATTCACTGTCCTTCTGAATTATATTATAACCGTAGGCATTGTCCGAAGCCGGCTCTATACAAACGGAATAAGAGTAACCGTCGTTGCCGTTTTCATCGTAATAAGTCAGAGTTTCGGTGTATGACTTATACTTCCCGTCCGAGGCAAACACGGTTGCGGGTTCAAGTCGGTTTCGTATTTCTCTGTAAGATACCGAAGCACCTTTGCCGCATGAAGCAAGCATAAGCGAAACGGCTGCAAGTATCAGGGCTATTGCTTTTTTCACTTTCTTCTCCCCAAAGAGTTATCCGCTCTTATTTTATACAAATATTGCGTTTTTAAGCTTGTACTTTTCTATTTTAGCTTCAAGGCAAAGATTTGTCAAGATTATGCGGCGAATGTTTATAGTTTGTACTTGAAGTTTACATAAGTATTTGGTATAATGTAAAAAAACTTATCGGGAGATAAAAATGAAAAAGATAAAAATCATTGCCGTTATAGCGGCGATTGCAATGCTCACACTTGCGCTTTGCTCGTGCAAGAAGGGGTCTTCAAGTCCCGTCAGCGCTACGGCTGTAATTGTTGTAAAAGACTACGGCGAGATAACCGTCGAGCTTGACTATAAGAATGCGCCTATAACATCGGCTCACTTTGTAAAGCTTGCGCAGGACGGACTTTACGACAACACGGACTTTATCCGTATGCAGCAGGGCTTTGTACTTCAGGGCGGAGCAAATTCAAAATCCGAAGAAACGATAAAGGGCGAGTTTTCTTCAAACGGTGTGGATAATAAGCTTCAGCATAAAAAGGGCGTTATATCAATGGCGCGCGCAACAGATCCGGATTCCGCAAGCACACAGTTCTTTATAGTGCTTTCCGATTCGGCACAGTCGTCGCTTGACGGAAATTACGCTTCGTTCGGCAAGATAACGGACGGCTGGGACGTTGTTGAAAAGATTTGCTCCGATATAACGGAGAACGGCGGATTTTCAAACGATTATTACGGCGTTATGATGGGCTTCCTCAGTGAAGAAAACTATATCAAAATCGAAACGATCAGAATAGAAAACGTTGTGACCGAATAGAAAAAAGGTTAACCGAACATAAGTCGGCACACAAGTGAAGAAAAGAAAATACAAAATACCATTGAAAGAAACGCGGCAGGCAGGGCATGTCGTGTTTTCTTTATTTTTGCCGCCGAAAAATACACGGCGAAAACATAAAGTATCGTTTCGGATGAGCCTAAAAGCACGGATGCCGTTTTTGCCGTAAGACTGTCCGCACCGTATTTATCGAAAATATCTGCTATCATGGCGTTCGAGCCGCTGCCCGAAAACGGTCTCATGATTATAAGCGGGAGCATGCCCGTCGGAATTCCGAGCTTTTCAAACAGCGGGGAAAGGAGCGACGAAAGAAAATCAACCGCGCCGGATGCCGAAAGCATCGAAACCGATACCACAAGCACGATAAGCGTGGGCAACAGGCGGAATATTATTTTTATGCCGTCTTCGGTGCCGCGAAGGAAATCATCAAAGGTAGCTTTTTTTGAGAATGTCAGCATTGCGGCGCAAAGCAGTATCGCCGCCGGAATAAAGGCAGAGGCTATGTATTCCATACTTTTTCAGCCTTTTTTGCTTTGACGGGGAAGAGATATCTCAGCCCTTTTGCAAGAAGCATTGAAACTATTGCACCGCAAACGGAGCATATCCACACAGCGGGAATTATATCGAACGGAGCATCCGAACCTGCGGCGCGACGCAGAGCGATGAGCGTTGTTGGCATAAGCGATACCGACGAGGTGTTGAGCACGGCAAATGTGACCATGTCGTCGCTTGCTTCATCGCTTCCACTGTTCAGAAGCGAAAGCTTCTGCATGGCTTTTATGCCGAGCGGAGTCGCAGCATTGCCGAGTCCGAGAAGATTTGCGCTGATGTTTGCGGCGATCTCCTCCGTCCCGATTCCGCTTTTACAGCTTTCGGGAAAGAGAACTTTCATAAGCGGAGATATGAGCTTTGCAAGCATATTGCAGGCGCCGCATTTTGAGTAGACCTCCATAACTCCGCACCAGAGCGCGGTGAGTCCGAGAAGCGAGATCGAAAGCGTCACTGCCTTTGAAGCGCCGTCTATTATCGCCGAAGCGAGCATATCCATTCTTCCGAGCGCAAGCGCAAAAGCAAAAGAAACAGCACTGATTGCGCAAAATATCTTTTTAAGCATAAGATCGCTCCTGTAAAAAAATGAGTGCGTTTTGAGGTTCCGTTTTCTGGAAAAAACGACTTTTACGATTTTGTCTTTTAGAAATTTTCGAAAAAAATTCAGATAAAGTGCTTATTAAGACTAAAATATTACTAAAATCAAAATTTTTCAAGAAAAATCGATTTTTATTAAATTTTGTTGTTGACTTTCTTGACATAATATGGTACATTATAATTACACTATGAAAGGAGTGTAATACATATGAAATCAACAGGCGTAGTAAGAAAAATCGACGAACTCGGAAGATTCGTTCTTCCCATTGAACTCAGAAAGAATCTCGGAATCAACAATCGTGACGCTGTAGAGATCTTTGTTGAGGATGACAAGATCATTCTCAAGAAATATGAGCCTTCCTGCATTTTCTGCGGAAATGCAGACAACGTTGAAAGTCTCAACGGCAAGCTCATCTGCAAAGATTGCATCCAGAGAATAAAGGATAGATATTGAGATTATATTCTTGGGGGAAATAAAAAATGTGCGTTTCGTTTTGAAACGCACATTTTTTATTTTTACTGCTTTGCAACCGTAAGCTTTATTATAAGAGATATGTCGTCTGGCTGAACTTTGGCTTCCGTCGCCGCTTTATTGCGACGTATTGCACCGCACTTGGTACATTTGTGGGTTATTATATATCCCTTTTTCGGATCTGGTTCAGCCGATATCGGAATCATAAGTCCGCCACAGCCGCTTGCTCTGTCACCGGGGTGATTATCCAGATGAAGCGAGCAAAGACAGCGCGGGCAGTGATTACGGCACGAATAGCCGAGCGGCTGAACGTGGAGTCCGCAATTTAGGCATACGAATTCTTCGTCTTTTTTTTCAAAAAGCTTTGTTTCCATCAGATTATTCTTTATCCGTGAGTGCAAGAGCAAGTTCTTCGAGAGCTTTCTGCTCTGCGGGAGCCGGAGCACCGGACATAGGCTCGGAAGCATTCTGTACCTTCGGGAAGGCGATTACATCACGCAGGCTGTCGGCACCGCACATTATCATCGAGAGACGGTCAAGACCGATTCCCGCGCCGCCGTGAGGCGGAGCGCCGTAACGGTAAGCATCAACAAGGAAGCCGAACTTGGATTCGATCTCTTCGGGAGTGAGTCCGAGAGACTTGAACATCTTCTGCTGAAGTTCAAAGTCCGTGATTCTTATTGAACCGGAGAGCAGCTCCGTGCCGTTCAGAACAAGGTCGTATGCCTTTGCTCTGACGGAGGCAGGGTCGCTGTCTATATAGGGCAGACATTCGTCAAGCGGCATAGTGAAAGGATGATGCATTGCAAGCCATGTGCCGCTCTCCTCGTCCCATTCAAAGAACGGGAATTCCGTTATCCACAGGAAGTTGAATTTGCCTTCGGGAATTATGCCGAGCTTCTTTGCAACTATAGTGCGGAGCGCGCCGAGTGTGGGAAGTGTGACTTTGTCCTTGTCGGCTACGATGAGCGCAACGTCGCCCTTTTTCATACCGAGTGCGGAGATGATGCTTTCAAGCTCGCCCTCTGCCATGAATTTGGCAAACGAGCATGAGGGCGCGTCTTCAACCCAACGGATATACGCAAGTCCCTTTGCGCCGATGCCCTTTGCGTGTTCTGTGAGCTTGTCAATCTCTTTTCTTGAAAGAACGTCCGCGCCGCCTTCGGCAACTATTGCGCGAACGGAGCCGCCGCCCTGTACGGCAGAAGAGAATACGGAAAATCCGCTGTTTTTCACAAGAGAAGAAATGTCCTGAATTTCCATGCCGTAGCGGGTATCGGGCTTATCCGAGCCGTAGCGCGTCATGGCTTCATTGTAGGTCAGGCGGACCATAGGCGTCTCGATGTTTTTATCAAGCACCTTTTTGAAAAGATAAACGATAAAGCCTTCTATCATATCCATTATATCGGACTGATCGACAAACGACATTTCAAGGTCTATCTGTGTGAACTCGGGCTGACGGTCTGCGCGGAGGTCCTCATCGCGGAAGCAACGCGCAAGCTGAATGTAGCGGTCAAAGCCCGAAAGCATAAGCAATTGCTTATAAATCTGCGGACTCTGAGGAAGCGCATAGAAATGACCGTGATGAATTCTTGAAGGAACTACATAGTCCCGTGCGCCTTCGGGAGTGGGCTTTATCATCATGGGAGTTTCTATTTCGATAAATCCGTTTTTATAGAAATATTCGCGTGCGGCGAGAGCTATCTCGTGGCGCATCATTATATTTTTCTGCAGGGGAGTACGGCGGAGGTCGAGATATCTGTATTTTAATGCAAGCTCGTCACGGACGTTTGAATCGTCGAGAATTTCAAACGGCGTCGTCTGAGCTGCGGAAAGAATACGGTAATCGTCTACTGCAATCTCGATTTCACCTGTCGGCATATTTTTGTTTATTGCGCCTTCACCTCTTGCTCTGACTACGCCGTGAGCGGCAACAACAAATTCGGAGCGCGTTTTGAACGCTTTGTCGAATATGGCTTTGTCGGTATCGCCGTCAAAGGCGAGCTGGATGATGCCTGTCCTGTCGCGGAGGTCGATGAAAATGAGCGCTCCGAGATCGCGTACTCTTGCCACCCAGCCGAGCGCGCATACTCTTTTGCCGATATCATCCTTTGTGAACTGCCCGCAGTATTTTGTTCTTCGGTCCTGTTTTTGTAATAGTTCAGCCATTGTATTTTGTCCTTTCGGGGAGGTTTATTTTTTCATTAGTTTTATCGCCTGTTCGGTTGTTACGGAAAGCTGTTCTCCGCCGTCCATTCTGCGGAGCGATATTCTGCCTTCGGCTTCTTCGCTGTCACCTATGACTGCGACATATTTTACGCCCGCTTTATCGGCGTATTTGAACTTTGCTTTGAGCGAACGATCTGACCAATAAACGTCGGTCGCGATGCCTGCCGCACGAAGAGCTTCGGCTGCTTTGGCGGTATAGGCAAAGCGATCACCGCTTGTGGGAATCACAAGCACTTCCGCCGTAGTGCGTTTTGTCGGCTCTATTATTCCGTTTTCGCGCAACTGAGCGAAAAGTCTTGAAAGACCGATTGAAGCACCCACGCCGGGAAGCTTTTTGTCGGTATAAAAACCTGCAAGATCGTCATATCTGCCGCCTGAACAAACGGAGCCGAAATTCTCGTGACCGACGATAAACGTTTCATAGACAGTGCCGGTGTAATAGTCGAGTCCGCGCACGATCGAAAGGTCTATCTCAAGATTTTTTTCGGGAACGCCGAGCGCAGATGCAAGCGATATGACCTTTTCAAGCTCGTTTGTGCCGACAGTAAACGTTTCGTCCGTACACAGTGCGCGGAGTGCTGCAATCTTTTCCGGATTTGTCCCTTTTATCGATGTGAACTCGTTTATTTTTTCAAGTGCTTCGGCGCTCACGCCGAGCTTTGTCAGCTCCTCCTGCGTCTTTTCCGCGCCGATCTTGGGCATTTTGTCTATCGTACGCATAACGTCAGCCGTTATGTCTCCGAGACCGAGCGAGCCGAAGAAGCCCGTCAGGATCTTGCGGTTGTTTATGCGGATGACAAAATCGCCTATGTCAAATTCCGTGAAAACGGTGTTTATGGCGGCGGTCATTTCCGCATCGTAGCAGAGGTCAAGACTGTCGGAACCGATAACGTCTATATCGCACTGATAAAATTCGCGGAATCTGCCTTTCTGCGGACGCTCACCTCTGAACGATTTTGATATCTGATATCTTTTGAAAGGGAACGAAAGATCCGGAAAGTGCTGTGCTACATACCTTGCAAGCGGCACGGTAAGGTCGAAGCGGAGCGATACGTCCGTATCGTGATGATTGAAACGGTATATCTGTTTCTCGGTCTCGCCTCCCGCCTTTGCCAGAAGCACCTCCGAATATTCGAGGGTAGGCGTATCGAGCGGCACAAAGCCGAATCTTTTATAAACGTTTTCTATTTTGCCTTTCATATCTTCAAAGGCGAGCTGATCTGCCGGGAGCAGTTCAACAAAGCCCTGAAGTATTCTCGGGGTAACCTTATTTTCCATAGGGATTTCTCCTTGATGTTGTTATAATAAATTATTTTATCACATATTTTTTTAATTTTCAATATTTTCCCGACCATTATTGACTAAAAATAAGCCGTATGATATAATTTTTCTGTAAAAAACGGAAAGGAGAGCGCGGTTTTGAGAAGTAATTCACTTTTGCTCGGAACAAAAACGCCTGTAACAAAGCTTTACGGCGTAGGAGAAAAACGTGCCGAATCGCTTGCGCGTGCGGGAATTTACACCGCGCTTGACCTTGCGTATCATTTTCCGCGCGGATACGAGTTTCGCGGAAACGTGAAAAACATAAAAGAAGTTACGGACGGCGAAGTCTGTTCGCTTGTGCTTACGGTTGCCTCTCCTCCTCATACGGCGATGATACGCCGCTCAATGACGGTGACCAAAGTTCTCGGCTGTGACGAAACGGGCAGATGCACGATAACGTTTTTCAATCAGCCGTATATGCGCGACGCCTTAAAAACAGGTGTTGAAGCGAGATTTTACGGGAAAGTCGAGCGCAGACTCGGCACGGTGACGATGACCTCGCCTGCGGTTGAGATCTTGCGCGGAAACATTCCGCTCCGTGCGCTGGTGCCGGTTTATCCGCTGGTGGAGGGAATAACCCAAAAGCTTATGGCTGCTTCCGTCCGTGCAGCGCTTGACGCGATGTTCGATCCCTCCTCTCCGGATGCGCTCGGCGAGAGTCTCCCGTATGAAATAAGAAAAAAATACGGGCTTTGTGATATAAAATACGCGCTGTATTCAATTCACTGTCCCGCCGACGCCGAGGCAATAGAACGAGCGAAAAAGCGCCTTGCTTTTGAAGAAATGTACCGCTTTGCGCTTATGCTCAGCATGGCGGGAAAAAGTGAAAAATCGTGCAGCGGAAAGAAGTTTCTTCCTCCCGACAGAAAGAGATTTCTCTCGGCACTGCCGTTTGAGCTTACGGGTGCACAGAAGCGCACGATAGATGAAATAGAAGCCGATATGACAGGCGGAATGCAGATGAACAGACTCGTTTCGGGCGATGTCGGATCGGGAAAAACCGTGTGCGCGGCATATGCGGCATATATCGCACTCCAGAATCACACTCAGGCTGCGCTTATGGCTCCGACGGAGATCCTTGCAAGACAGCATTATCTTGATCTTGCTCCGCTTTTTGAAAAGCTTGGTTACAGTTGCAGACTGCTTATCGGTGCAACGCCGGCGGCTGAAAAAAAGAAGATAACCGCAGAACTTGCAAGCGGAAAGACAGATTTTATAATCGGTACTCACGCGTTGATAGAGGATACTGTGATATTTGAAAATCCGGGAATCGTAATAACGGACGAGCAGCACCGCTTCGGCGCGGCTCAGAGAGAAAGGCTTGCGAAAAAAAGCGCTGATTGCCACATTCTTACGATGAGCGCAACGCCTATTCCGCGAACGCTTGCGCTTGTGCTTTTCGGCGGACTTGATATTTCAGCAGTCGATGAGCTTCCTCCGGGCAGACAGAAGATAGGCACTTTCGCCGTTGACGAGAGCTATCGCGCACGTCTGAACGGTTTTATACGAAAAACGGTAAAAGAGGGCGGGCAGGTATATATCGTTTGTCCTGCAGTTGAAGAACAGGAAATGCTCGTCGGCGAAAGCGGCGAAAAGATATCGGTTTCCGACCTTGTGACAATAGACGGCGAGCGTGACGGCATAAAGCTTAAAACCGCAGTTGATTATGCAAAGCACCTTTCGGAGGCAGAGTTTCCCGATCTTCGTGTGGCGTTCATTCACGGTAAGATGAAAAGCGCGCAAAAAGAAAAAACAATGGCGGACTTTGCCGACGGAAAGATAGATATTCTTGTTTCCACAACGGTTATAGAGGTCGGTGTGAATGTTCCGAACGCTTCGCTTATGATAGTTGAAAATGCAGAGTTTTTCGGGCTTTCTCAGCTTCATCAGCTCAGGGGACGCGTGGGCAGAGGACAGAGAAAGTCGTATTGCATACTCGTTTCCGATTCAAAGAGCGAAAAATCAAAGGCGAGACTTGCGGTTATGTGTTCGACTCAGGACGGATATAAAATTGCGGAAAAAGATCTTGAACTTCGTGGGCCGGGCGATTTTATCGCTCAGGCAGGCGGAAGGATACGTCAGTCCGGCGGGGTGGATATGAAATTCGGCTCGCTCGGTGACAGCAAGCTTCTTTATGACGCTTTCGACGCGGCAAAAAATACTCTTTCGGCAGATCCTTCGCTTTCGCTTGCGGAAAACGCCGAAACGAAAAAGCAACTTATGCGCGTATCCGGCGCAGGAGCATTATAAATTCTATCGAAAGGATATAATTTATGGGTGTTATTTTCAACGAAGATCCGAATCATTTTGTATATACAAGGGCACAGGCAGGAGTGACTGAGCTTTCCGAAAAAGATCTGACGGACTTTATAGACGGTTATTCAAAAACAAACATAACGGATTTTCTGATATGCGTAAATGCAAGTCTTCCGCACTTCAGGACGAAAAAGATCGAGTCCGTATGTGACAAGTACAGAGCTTGGGAAAAGAGCGGCAAGCTTTGCGGCAGGGAAAACGATCCGATAATAAAAAGCTCGCGTTTGCTCTGCGAAACGCTTGAAAAGGGAATTGACATTCACAATATATGGATAGAACGTCTGCGGAAAAACGGAATAAAAGCGTGGATATCGATAAGAATGAACGATATTCACAATGCGGGAGATGCAGACGCGTTTTTGCCGAGCGGCTTTTCGGCTTCTCATCCCGAATACAGACGGGCGGGTTATCGCACGCCTTCGGGCTACTACGAATATGCGCTCGATTATACTTTTCCGCAGGTAAGGGAATATTATTTTGCCGTGATTTCCGAAGCGCTTGACGCTTTCGATGCAGATGGCATAGAGCTTGATTTTATGCGCGAGATATATTGCTTCGGAGCGGGAAGGGAATATGCCGGCGTGGCGATAATGACGGAGTTTATTGAAAGCGCCGTGCGTCTTGTGCGTGAAAAAGAAAAAGAACGCGGACATAAAATAAACATAGGAATCCGTCTTCCGGATTCGCCGGAAAAGGCGCTCAGACTTGGGTTTGACGTTGTCGGTTGGATAGACAGAGGATATTTTGACCTTATAACCGTGTCGCCGCGCTGGTCGTCGTCGGATTCGGATATGCCGATCGACTTCTGGAAAAGACTTGTTTTAGGCAAAAATATTCGTCTTGCCGCAGGACTTGAAGTTCTGCTTGACGCATATAACCGCAGGGGAAGAAAATATCTTTTCTGCACGGCGGAGGTTACGCTCGGCATGGCGTGCGCATACACCTCGCTCGGCGCGGACGACATTTATCTTTTCAATTATATGGACAACATAGATCCGGACGATTTAATGACAAAGCCACTTTTCTCAAAGGAAAATTACAGAAACTTTTTATGCACTGTCGGCGATGAAGAAAAACAGATATCGTCATCGCGCAGACACGTTTTAACTTATAATGACGTAAGCGCAATCGGGTTTGCCGCGCGCAGACCGCTCCCGATGTCGGTGTCCGGCGGATTTTCCGCAGTGAGAATTCCGACGGGAAAAATCCCAAAAGAAAAAAACGTGACGCTTGTGATCGGAGCTGAGTGCGGAGATGATTTTTCGGGCGACAGCCTTACGGTTTATGCAAACGCCCGAAAGTGTGAGTTTGTCGGCAAAGTCGGCACTCCGGAATGTGCATATGACGATATGAGGTATTTTGCATACAGTATGGAAAACGACGGCAATATACCTTTTGTGACAGTCGCTGAATTTTCTTCTGCAGGCGAGAGCATAAGACTTCATTGGGCAGAAATTGATATAAAATAAACAAAAAACTGCGGCGATGCCGCAGTTTTTATATTTTTGTATAAAATTAAATATGCAGATGACAGCTGAATTATTAAAGAAGTTTTATTCCTGCCGCAGCACATTCTTCTTTTGTTTTCGCATCCCATACGGAGGACTGAACCTCTCCTATATGAGCCTTGCCTAGCAGAAGCATTGAAAGGCGCGACTGTCCTATTCCGCCGCCTATTGTGTAGGGAAGCTTGCCTTCAAGCAGCATCTTATGGAACGGGAGATTTCTTCTTTCGTCTGCACCGGCTTCCGTAAGCTGACGGTCGAGCGATTCGGGACTTACGCGTATTCCCATAGATGAAATTTCAAAGGCGCATCCGAGCGTATCGTTGTAGAACATTATATCGCCGTTGAGCGACCAATCGTCATAGTCGGGCGCTCTGCCGTCGTGCTTTTTGCCTGATTTCAGCTTTCCGCCGATCTGCATTATAAATGTTGTACGATGTTCTTTTACATAGGCGTTTTCGCGCTCTTTTGATGTCATCGTGGGATACATGTCCTCAAGTTCCTGAGAGGTTACAAACGAAACCTCGCGGGAGAGACTGTGGGGAAGCTCGGGAAAAGCGCGGCAAAGCTCGTCCTGCGTATCGCATATGGCACCCACGATTGCCTTTACCGTACTTTTAAGATATTCGGGATTTCTGTCCTTTTCGTCAATGACCTTTTCCCAGTCCCACTGGTCAACATATATCGAATGGAGGTTGTCCATATCCTCGTCGCGACGGATGGCGTTCATATCGGTATATATGCCTTCACCGACGCCGAAGCCGTAATCAGAAAGCGCCATTCTTTTCCACTTTGCGAGCGAGTGGACGACTGCGGCGTTTGTGCCTGTTTCTTTTATATCGAAAACGACGGGACGCTCGATGCCGTTAAGATCGTCATTAAGTCCGGACTGAGGCTCTACGAACAGCGGTGCGGATACTCTGCGCAGATTAAGCGCCTTGCCCAACTTTTCTTCAAATATCTGATGTATCATTCCTATTGCGGTTTGTGTTTGGTATATTCCCAGCACGGATCTGTATCCTGCGGGGACTTTGGTCATGCTCATAGACAGCCTCCTTTTTTTTATTAAAAAATTGAATTTATGATATCACACGGGAAAAATCTTGTCAATAGAAAAAGCCGAAAAATTCGGCTTTTTGTTTTATATGGCTTTATTTTATTGCATCGTTACGGCAATAAAGAATATAAATTTTTCCTATTTTTACGGCTACCGCCTCCGACTGCATTTCTCCGTTCACCTTAAACATTTTACATTTTTCGGTCTTTTCACCGTCCGATAAAAGAATACCGACGGAGGTCTTTCCGATAAACGATGAGACGGTGTCATCTTCCGTTATTTCTTTCGCCGGAAAATATTCTGCGCCGTTATACTCTATTGCGGTAAGATATAATAATTTTTCATATGTGAAATATGTGATACCGTCTTTGTCCGTCGGCGGAACTGTGGTGGATTCGGGATAGCCTTTGCCGGCGTTATAAAGAGGATAATATTCAGCTTTTTTATTGCCGGAATATTTTTCTGCTCCGTATGATAAGTGGTCTTCTCCGCTCGGACCGCAAGCATTACCGCTATCCTTTGCTGATAAGAACAATGGGATCGAAATCATTACTGCCGTGCAGAGGAAAACTAAGCATGCGGCAATTGAAGCCGTCTGTATGAGGAGCCTTTTTGTATTTTTTCTTCGCGCAAGAGCTTCATCCCTCAGGCGCAGAATGTATTCTGTTTGTTGTTTATCCGTTCTCATACTCAAAGCCCCTCCTTTCGAGTTCTTTTTTCAGTGCTATACGTGCGCGGTAAGCCGTGTTATTGACCTGTTTTACGGTCTTTTTTGTTGTTGAGGCTATTTCTTCATAGCTCATCCGGCAGAAATAAAACAAATGCAGAACGGTGCGATATTCTTCGGGCAGGGAAAGCATCGCAAGGTAAAGCTGACAATTTCTTTCGCTTGCCAGAAGCTCGCCCTCAGCGCACAGACTGTCGGCTATGCCGCGGGCTTCGTCAATGGAAGTGTTTTTTCGTCTTCCGAGCTTTCGCAGATGATCTATCGCTTTGTTTTTTGCAATGCCGAAAAGCCATGTTTTCAGCGATGATGCGCCGACAAATCGGTTTTTCTTCAGGATAAGTTCAAGAAACGTTTCCGCCGCTATGTCCTCCGCCGAGTGAATATCTATCGAATATCCGCAGATAAAAAGCACGAGAGGCTTGTTGTAAAGCTCAACTATCTTTTCGAGTGCGGCGTCGCTGCCGGAAAGATATTCAAGATAGTATTCTTTTCCGTCGCCGTCCATAGCTTTTCCTCCGCGTTCATTTATTAGTCGCCTGAGCTTTGCAGAAACCTCACATTCCGCAAAGAAAAATTTTATCCTATCATAGGTTCGCTTCTGCCCGTCATCGAATAAGGAGCCGAGCCTGCGACAAAGATACTCTTTTTCAGCCTTATATCCTGAGACGATGCGCCGATGAGCAGGTCAAATCTTCCGTCTTCGACAATATATTTGCCGAGAGAGACGTTGTAATGTGAAAGCACCGAAAGGGGAAGCGTGAAGCTTACATTTTTCTTTTCGCCTTTTGCAAGGAATATCTTGTCGAAATACACAAGTTCTTTTTCGGGGACGGAAAGCGTGCAGTAAGGATCTGAGGAGTAAAGCCCGAACACTTCCGCACCGTCAAAGTCGCCCGTGTTTTCAAGCGAGAATTCAACCGATATTTCATCGCCTTTGACTTCGGCGCTCATATCACTGTAGCGGAATTCGGTATACGAAAGTCCGTGACCGAACGGGAACTGTACTTTTTCGGGGTGACGGTCGTAGTAGCGATAGCCTACCGCAAGCTTTTCATTGTATTCGGTGCAGTAGCCGTTGCCTGGATAATCAAGGTCGGTTCTTGTCTCTGTCGGGAAGGTTTCGGAAAGTCTGCCCGACGGATTTATTATTCCGCAAAGAACATCCGCAAGGGCGCCGCCTGCCGCCTCGCCACCCAGCCCTGCATAGACTATTGCGGCGGATTTGTTTTTGCAGTAGTAGTCAAGCGCTATTGCTCCGCCGGACTGCAAAACGATGATTACATTTCTGTTTACCTTGCATGCACCCTCAATAAACATTTCATAGTTCGGGTTCATAAGCAGACTGCGTCTGTCGAAGTTTTCCGTATCTTCGGATTCCATAGCTCCCGCGAACATTATTACAGCGTCGGCTTCGGCGACCTTGTGGCGGAAGTCCCATATGCCCGGCCAAAGCATAACGGAGGAGAATTCTCTCTTTTTATACGCCTGTATATATTCGATTTCGCAGTCGGGGAGTCGTTTTTTAAGTTCTTCGAGCGGAATGTCCGTGTGATCTTCCGCCTGATATACTTCCGCGCTGCCCTGTCCCTGAATAAGAGGCGATACGGCATACTCGCCGACAACATATATTTTTTTGTACTTTTTCTCCGTAAGAGGAAGTACCTTGTTTTCGTTTTTGAGCAGAACTATTCCCGCTGCCGCGATTTCCTTTGCTGCATCGTGAAGAGCTGCGCGATCGTAAGCTTCGGTTTCCTTCGGGATGGGGAGAGCTACAAAGCGCAGAACTCTTTCAACGGCTTCGTCAAGCGCTTTTTCGGAAAGTGTTCCGTCCGCGAGTCCCTTTTTTATTTCATTTACTATATTTCCGTTCGGCGGCATCTGAAGGTCAAGTCCCGCTTCAACCGCTTTGCAGATATTGTGTACAGCACCCCAGTCGGAAACGAGAAGCCCATCAAAGCCCCATTCGTCTTTGAGTATGTCACGGAGAAGATGCTTGTTTTCGGAACACCATACGGAGTTTACCTTGTTATAGGCGCACATCATTGCGTCAGGATGGGATTTTTTTACCGCAATCTCAAACCCGCGCAGATATATTTCGCGCATTGTTCTTTCGTCAACTTCGACGCTTGTATCAAGACGGTGTTTTTCCTGGTTGTTCATTGCGTAGTGCTTCGGACAAGCGCATACGCCCTCTTCCTTAAGTCCGAGCATAAACTCCGACGCAAGCTCGCCCGTGATTACGGGATCTTCCGAATAGTATTCAAAGTTTCTGCCGCAGAGAACATTGCGTTTTATGTTCATTCCGGGACCTAGTATCATTGATATGCCGTGATGTGCACATTCTTTTCCCATAGCTCTGCCGAGCTTTCTTGCCGCCTGCTTGTCCCAGGAGGAGCCTACGCAGCTTACGGCGGGGAACAGTACGCAGTTGTCCTCAGGCTCGGCGCGAACGCCTGCCGTGCCGTCGGCAAGCCTGCGGCTTTCAATGCCGAGACGCTCTATTTCTGCCGTTGTCATTGAGGTTGCGCCCGTGAGAAGTATAGCTTTTTCTTCTGTGGTCATTTCCGATATGATTTTCTTTATATCCATAAAAATTTACTCCGCGATAGATTTTTTTATTATTTTATCATACGCTTGAAATTTATTCAAGCATATTGTCAAAATCTGCGTTGACGGCGACGAAAAGATGTGCTATACTTGAAAAAACGACATATTCTTTAATGGGCGGAGGCGGTTGATCTTATGAAAAAAATGCTTATAATCGGTATAGCCGGAGGCTCCGGAAGCGGAAAGAGCACGGCTGCGGAGCTTATAGCGGATGAATTCGGAGAAGAAGTGACGCTTCTGCGCCACGACGACTATTACAAAGCTCAGCACGAAAAAACGTACGAGGAAAGAACAAAGCAGAATTACGACTGTCCGGATGCGTTCGATACGGAGCTTATGTCAAAGCATATAGCGCAACTTAAAAGCGGAAAAGCGATAGAATGCCCCGTTTACGACTATATGATTCATGACAGAAGCGACAAAACACGCAGGATAGAGCCTACGTCGGTGCTGGTTATAGACGGAATACTTATCCTTGCCGAGCCGAGCCTGCGTAACCTTATGGATATAAAAATATATATCGACACCGACGCCGATATAAGAATACTCCGAAGAATAGTCCGCGACGTAAACGAAAGAAAAAGAACGCTTGAATCTGTAATAAGTCAGTATATGGCGACGGTAAAACCGATGCATGAGGCGTTCGTTGAGCCGAGCAAAAAGTTTGCCGATGTGATAGTCCCCGAAGGCGGACACAATCAGGTCGCGATGGATATGATATACAACCTTATAAGACATCATCTTAAATAAAACTTCGGAGGAAGCGATTTTCGCTTCCTCCGTTTTTTATTTTGTTTCGGCAAGTACGGCTTTGATTATTCCGATTCCGCGCACGAGGAGACTTTCTGGAATGTTCAGTGCCGGCAAGAGCCGCAGACAACCGTTTGCGATAGTTACAAGCACTCCGCGCTCGGCGCAAAGCGCCATGACTCTCTCGGACGGAGGATCGGTTTCTATTCCTATCATAAGTCCTTTTCCACGCACGGAGCGAACGCCGCGAGCGCCGTTCAGCGCACTGAAAACAAGCGCCGATTTTCTGTTTACTTCAGCAAGCAGCACTTCATCTATTCGGGAAACGATCGTTTCGGCGCCCGCGCAGGCACAGGCATTCCCGCCGAACGTAGAGCCGTGATCTCCGATTCCGAATGTGTCTTTTGTCTCGCCGAAAAAGAGCGTTGCGCCTATCGGCAGTCCGCCGCCGAGTCCTTTTGCCATAGTTACTATATCCGGCGAAAGGCCGTAATTTTCATATGCAAAAAACTTTCCGCATCTGCCCGTTCCGCATTGCACCTCATCGCATATGAGAAGAATTCCGAAATCTTTCTTCACTTCTTTTATTGCTTCGGCAAACTCCTGCGGCAACGGCAGAACACCGCCCTCTCCGCGCACACATTCGATCATAACGGCGGAGAGCTTTCCGCTTTTTGCGGCGCGGAAAAGTTCATCCGGTTTTTCGGGATCGACGTATAAAAATCCCGGAGTGAACGGGACAAAATCACGGTGAAAACGGGGCTGTCCCGTCGCCGCAAGCATAGAGATCGTTCTTCCGTGAAAGCTGTTTTTCAGTGTGGCTATGACGTTCCTTTTGTCTCCGTATTTTTCGGCGGAATATTTTCGTGCCGCTTTTACCGCACATTCATTTGCCTCTGCTCCGGAGTTTGAAAAGAAAACATTATCGGCACCTGTTTTTTCGCATATAGTTTCGGCAAGGGAAAGCTGCGGAGAGGACAGATATGAATTTGAAATATGTGCGATTTTTTCAAGCTGCGCTTCAACTGCCGCAAGCCATATTTCGTCCGACGCGCCGAAGAGGTTCACACCCGTCTGGGCGCCGAGATCAATATACGCTTTGCCTTCGCGGTCAAAGACAAGGCTTCCTTTTCCGCGCTCGATATCTACAGGTAATTTTTTATAAGTTTTTGAAAGATGTGAGGTTTTCTCTGTCAATTTCAGCCGCCTCCGATGAATAAATATATTTATATGATATTTATTTGCGTGCAAATTGTTACTTTTTTGTTATGGCAGAAAAATTTTTTTGCTGAAAATTTGACAAAATACGACGGACATTGTATAATGTTATACGTTAAACATGAAAGGGCTGACTTCATATATATGAAATCAAGAATAATATTTATAGTTATTTCGCTTATTTCGGCTGCACTGTTCGGCGTGCTGTTTATCGGCGGTATAAGTGATGTATGGATTATTCCGGCGGCGTTCTGCGGAACATATCTTGCGCTCGGAATACTTTTTTGGGCGGTGATAATTTTCTCCTGCCTGTTTATAAAACCCGATAAGATATATGATAAACCGAGCAAATTCTATGAAAAAATGTTCGCCGTTATATATGACGGAGTGATAAGACTTTTCAGAATTCATCTGCATACGAGCGGCATGGAAATGCTTCCCGAAGGGTGCTATCTTCTTGTTTCAAATCATCGGTCGAATTTTGATAATATGGTTGAATGTGCCGCTGCAGGCGGAAGAAATATAGCGTACATATCAAAGCCTTCAAATTTCAGAATACCGATAGCAAGGCGCTTCATGCGCAGATGCTGTTACCTTGAAATAGACAGGGAAAATCCCAAAAACGCGTTTCGCACTGTGGAGCGCGCCGTTGACTTTATAAAAACGGGAACATGTCCCGTAGGGCTTTTCCCGGAAGGTCACAGAACACACTCCATACAGATGGATGAATTCAAACACGGATGTTTTCTTATAGCGGAAAAGGCAGCTTGCCCGATAGTTGTATGCTGTGTGCGCGGAACGGAAAAAATACATAAGAACTTTCCATTGCGTCATACCGATGTTTACGTTGATGTGCTTTCCGTAATTCCGAAGGAAAGAGTGTGCGGCAGACGCGCAATAGATGTATCAAATGAAGCAAAACAGCTGATTGCGGATTTTTTGAATGAAAAAGGAGAAGTACAAAATGATAAGAGTGCTTTACAACCCGCTGGCAAACAATAAAAACGGAAAAGCAGAAGCCGAAAAACTGAAAGCTACTTACGGAAGCGGAATAAGCTTTGAGGATATTACAAAAATATCCGATATAGCAGCTTATATCGAAGCTTCCGGCGATGATGCCATAGTGCTTGCCGGCGGAGACGGAACGATAAACCGTTTTGCCTGCGATGTCTACGGAAAAACTCCGACAAAGGATATACTTTACTATCCGGCAGGCTCGGGCAACGATTTCTATAACGATGTAAAGGATTCGGCGGTCAGAGTAAACGGACTTGTAAAGCTTAATCCGTACATAGAAGATCTTCCCATCGTGACGGTAAAAGGCAAAACTCAACCGTTTATAAACGGTATAGGCTACGGAATAGACGGCTATTGCTGTGAAGAGGGAGACAGACACAGAGAACGATCCGATAAGCCTGTCAACTATACTTCAATTGCGATAAAAGGACTTCTGTTTTTCTTCAAGCCTGTGAACGCAAAGGTTACGGTTGACGGCGTTACACATGAGTTCAGGAAGGTTTATCTTGCCCCGTCAATGAACGGTCGTTTCTATGGCGGCGGAATGATGATAGCTCCCTCACAGGACAGACTCAATTCGGAAAAATCGCTTTCTGTCGTGCTGTTTTACGGGGCATCAAAGCTGAAGACGCTTATGGTGTTTCCGTCTATCTTCAAGGGCGAACATATAAAACATACGGAAATGTAAAAGGTATTTACAGGACATGATATAACAGTCGAATTTGACCGTCCTACCGCGCTTCAGATAGACGGCGAGACGGTGACCGACGTTACGAGCTATACCGTTCATTCCTCAAAATAAAAATGTTTTAAGAATCAAAAAGCTCCCGTCACGGCGGGAGTTTTTGCGTTTTATACTGACGTATAATATGCGCGTAGGGGGGGCTTTTGAGCCAGCGGTGGTGCGGGGAAGATGACTTTGCCTTGCTCAATTGGGGCAGATAAAAAAGGAGCGGAAGGCCACCCCTTTAATGAAAATATAAAATTGCGCAAACCAATTACTTGAAGTTTCTTTTGCCTACTTTTCTTTTCAAAGAAAAGTACGGTCAAAGAAAAGTGGGTCAGAGGATTTCAATGTCAACGGGGAGCGTAAAGCTTTCTCCCGGAGAAAGACGGAGAATGCCTTTTTTGTTTTCAAGCTCTTCTGTCGGATAACGTTCATCCGAGCCGCTCCACGGCTCTATGCAGACAAATTCCGCGCCCGGCTTTGCCCAAAGCCAGAGCATGGGCGTCTTTCCGAAATGCTCGCGAAGGTAAGGCACGCCGTCACTGCCGACAAGTTCGGCATAGGTCGATGTCGGAGCTTCGAGGGCAAGAGAACCTTTTTCAAAAAGCTCTTTTGAAAGCAGAATGTCGCTTTCATTTTTGAGCTCAAGCTTGTTTGCGGGATCGCCGATCACGTCGTTTCCGTCAAGATAAGGCAAAGTCGCGTTTTCGGGCTTTTCAAAGCGGAGAGTGTCTCCTATGCTTATGAAAAATGCAGGATGCGCTCCGACGGAAAAATACATGTTGCCGCTGCCTTTGTTTTTTACGGTAAGACGCTGACGGAGAGTATTTCCGTAAAGGCTGTATTCCGCATCGAAATCAAAGTCGAAAGGGAATACTGCAAGCGTCTTCTCGTTTGACGAAAAACGCAGAAAAATTGACGTCTCTTCCGTAGATATTATTTCAAAAGTGCTTCCGCGAAGAAAACCGTGCTTTTGCATAAAATATTTTTTGCCTTCGTAAACAAAGCTGTCACCGCTCATTCTTCCGACCGCAGGGAATAGAAGCGGAGCGTGACGTCCCCACACGGAAGGCTCAGCCTGCCAGATATATTCTCTTTCCGTGTCTTTTTTTATAAGCGATGAAAGTTCTGCGCCGACGGGATTTATACGTGCCGACAGGAATTCGTTTTCAAGCCTTAACATGGTGTTCTCCTTTGTTATTTGATAAGGTCGCCTACGGAATTTTCACCGTAAACGGCTGACCAATTTGCTTTGAATGATTCAAGTTCCGCAGCGGTACCGCTGTTTTTAATCAGAGTGGGCAACATTTCAGGTGCGACGGTGAAAGCTCTGACGCCGCAGAGAGCGGCGCGAGTTATCTGCTCCGCAACGCGGAAGCTTGCCGCAAGCACATGGGTACTTGGATAATGTTCGCGGAAAAGCTTTTCCATATTTCCGGCGATTTCTGCAGAGTCAAGACAAAGATTGTCTATATGGCTCATATACGGTGCAACATAATCGGCTCCTGCCGCCGCGCAAAGCATAGCCTGTCCTACGGTATATACAGCAGTTGCGGTAGTGCTTATTTCCTCTGCCGAAAGAAGCTTTATCGCACGGAGTCCTTCTTCTGTCGCAGGTATCTTTATGCAGATATTTCCGCCGAGAGTATCGGATATCATGTGCGCCTCGCGCACAATGGCGTCCGAGCTGTCAGCCGTTGCCTGAACAAACAGAAGTTTTCCTTCCGTAATTTTGCGGAGCTCTTTCAGGAGCGGAAGAAATTCCGACTTCTGACGTGATATGATCGTCGGATTTGTCGTTACGCCGCAAATCGGATAAAAGGCAAGCGCGTGTTTTATTTTTTCCGGATCGGCGGAATCAAGAAATAATTTCAAAGCTGTAAGGTCCTTTCGAATTTATTTTTCTGTGAGCGAAACCTCTTTAACTTCTTTTGTGGAAAGATTTATACGAAGCGTTTTTATTTCGTATGCGCCGAGTGTAAATTCTTTTTCAAAGCCTATTGCGGGAAGCGTAAGATCCGTTTTACGTACTTCCGATGTCGGATTGAACAAACGGATAATGAAGTCGTCTCCTCTTTCGGCTTTCTTGAATACGGCGAGAGTTATAACGTCGTCCGAAAGCGAAGCGAAGGGCTTTATAGTATTTTCTTTTTCTTTTGCACAGCCTGTGGGGAAGAACGAAAGCGCCATAGGAGCTTCGGCAAGCACAGCGCTTTCACGCTCTATGTGAGCTTTTCTTTCGCTGTCGTCGCCGACTTTTACGGTGAACGTAAAGTCATGCTCGCCCTGATCTATAAACGGTGAGAAGCGATCCTGCTCCATTATATAAGGCTTGCGGACAGAGAAGTCACTCTTTCCGGCGGAATAGCCGGGTGAACGCAGGCACGTTATGCGAAGCTCGCCATCCTTGTAATCGGAGCCGTAAGTGCTGCTGTTCACAACAGTGAGCGCAGTTTTGCCGTCGGAAACGAGGTTCCATTTCTGGCTTACCATTTCGTCGCCGTTTGTAAGAAGCGTTTCACTGCCGTATGCTGTCTGACCTATGAACGTATCACCGCAGACGGTATTGAGCGAAAGCTTTAGCATTGTCATTTTCTCGTTCCAATACACTTTGTCCTTTATGGTAAACTCGGAAGAGTTCTTCGGGAAATAGTATCTTCTTACAAGGAACGAATCATGATATGAGAAAAGCGCCTCGACAACGGTACGTATGGCGCCATCCTCGATTATGCGAACGGAATGAGGACGGTTACCATTTATTATACCCGAAAATTCGGCGGCTTTTTCTTCGTCCATCAAAGTAAATTCGCCTTTTACGTTCCGGAACGACTTCTCTTTATGCGCCCAAGAATTTTCATCGTCTTTTATGGCGAGCGGACGGAGCGAGTCTTTTCCGAGACCGACTTTGCCGTCTGCCTCGTATTCGTCTATAAGACCGGTCTTTAAGTTGACGATGACTTTCGTCTTTCCGTTGTTCCATACGAATTCATCGCCTTCGGGCTGAACCGGCGGCTGCGGATTTTCGCAAAGCACCATCTTTATATCAAAGCGGCTCATTGTGCCCGCAGGAAGCTTTGCAAAGAATACCGTCTTTATGCGCCAATCGACATTGAAGTTAGACATTTCGTGTTCGCGCTGACAAGGTATTTCGACGCCGCCGCTGTAAACATGAGGCACGGAATAAAGCGCGGGATTTTTGTTCTGATCGGGAAGCTGGAATTCAACCTCGACAGTTTCATCAACCTCATACGGATGCGGGTTGTAAACGAAAACGGGAATAGTGCCGTCTTCGGCTTTTGCTTTGTCGGAACAAAGCGCAAGGAACGCTTTTATCTTTTCGGGGCGAAGCTCGGTAAGTCCGTGACCTGCAACTTCCTGAGCATATTCGCCGACAGGCTCTATTGCGGAGCCCGGAAGAATATCATGGAATTCTACGAGCATAAGGTCTTTTGTGGCTTTTTCAATTGCTTCTGAGGGATAGTCGGAAACGTTTGCCATAAGTGCGTGTGCGGACATTTTTTCCGTCATATAAAGCTCGTTTTCAAGCTTGCGATGAATCTGCTTTGTGCGCATCATCGTAGTATAGCAACCTGTGTAACGAGGGTTCATAATTCCGCTGTAATCGGGAAGCTTTTCTCCCGATTCCGCAAGCTCTTCAAAGAAAGCTTCGGGAGTTGAATGAATAAGATTGAATTCCTTTTCGCTGTTTTTGAGTTCTTCAATCTTTTTAAGGTCTATTCTCGAAGGACCGCCGCCGTGATCGCCTATGCCCCAAAGCACCATGCCCACTTTCTTTCCGCGATGAAGCTCCATCCAGCCTTTTATCTTTTCATCGGCTTCGCCTCTGTGCGATTCGTATGAATTGTACGCACGGCAGCATGCGATCTTTGAACCGTCGAATCCGACCCAATTGAAAGTGTCGGAAGGAAGGTCAAGCATATCGGGTTCGGGACGGCAGAAAATATATGAATCGTAGCCTGCCTTTTTCATTATCTGAACAAGCCCGCGCGAATGACCAAAAGCGTCAAAGTTTATGGCAGTGTGCGGTTCTACCCCGAACTTTTCAAGGAAGTAATATCTTCCCGCAAGTATCTGGCGTACGAAGCTTTCGCCGCAGGGGATATTGCAGTCCGGCTGGAGATACCAACCACTCATTATGTGCCATTTGCCCTCTTTTACAAGGCGAACTATTCTGCCGAAAAGAACGGGATCGTTCTTTTCAACCCATTCGTAAAGCATGGATTCGTTGTGGCAGAAGATGAAGCCGTCATAATCGTCGCAAAAGTCTGCGGCTACGCGGAAGGTAGAAAGCGTTTCGGCAACGCCTTCTTCTATTTCCCAAAGCCATACGGGATCTATATGCGCGTTGCATATAAGGTGAAGATTGTTCATTTCATTATCCTTTCTCCGATGCGGGAGTTTTATTTTTACGGAAAATATTATATCACACAGCCTTCGAAATGACAATAGAAAACAAAAATAAAAGCGGTGAAATTCACCGCTTTTACAGTATTATTTGTTTGGCACATATATTGTAAGCACGTCGGAAAGTGCTTTCATTTCGGAATCCGAAAGGGAGGGGTTACCCATTTTTGCGATATTGAACGCACGGTAGTTGAATTCGCCCCACCAATTGTCGTCTACTTTGACTGCGCTTTCGGTAACGTTTGCCGGTCGTGTACCTGTCTTTGTATTAAGAGCGGTCCATCCGTCCGGACGGTACTGATAGCCTTCTTTTATAACGATTACCGATCCTACGGGAAGCTCGTCCTTTGAGAATATTTTTGTGGCGGCGAACTGACTGAGGTTTGCCTGCGTATCACCTGCCGCTTTGCTGTAAAGCTTTCCGGGATTTGCGCTTGTCGAGTTGTAATAAGCGTAATATGTTATGCCGAGATCAAGCTTTGTGTATTTTGAAAAATCTATATCGTCAGGATTTACTTCCACAGGCTTTTCGGGCTTCGGAACATATACACGTATAACGCCCGAAAGTTTTTGCATCTCTTCATCCGAAAGGGCGGGATTTCCTGCCTTTGATACGTTGAATGCACAGATCCCGAAGTCGTTCCACCATCTTGCCGTGACGTGTACTACGCTTTCGGTCGTTTCGGCAGGACGCTTGAATGTAGGCGTTCTCGAGCCGTATGCCGTCCATGCGTCGGGACGATACTGATAGCCTTCGTCAAGCACGATGATTGATCCTACCGGAAGGTCTTTCTTTGATATTATACGGGAAGCTGCAAACTGATCTATGTTGTCTGCGGTTGAGCCTCCGAGCCTGCTTATCATGGAGTCACCTGTTCTTGAGTTATAGTATCCATAGGGAACTATGTCAAGCTCAAGGGATATATACTTGTCGGGATCGAGACCGAGCTTTGTAAGATCGGCTTCTTTCTGCGCTTTGTTTGTATCATTTACATACGTTGACTCCGATATTTCAAAAGGATACGAACAAGCATAATTTACGGCTTCTTTGGCAGCAAGGATTGCCTTTTCGCCGAGAGTGTAGCCGTATTCTGTCGGAATATATGTTACGCTGTCAAGATCTGCGCCGGTGAGCGCCTTGAACCATGCAAGCGCAGCCGTATATCTTCCTATACCGTATGAAAGGTGATATCCGTCGCGCGTGAGCGTATCGCCGAAGAAGCTTGTGCGAAGGTTCTGGATAGCTGTGCCCGAGGGGATAACTCCTGCGAAGTCGTCCTTATGAGCTTCAAGAATCCCTTTTTGTGTTGCCGATGTTATGGCATTGTACATTTTGAGCTGATCTCTGCCGTATTTCGGGAAGTCGCTGTGTCCGGAATTGCTCTGATATGCCCATGTCATGTGCCATACGAGCTTTGCGTTCGGGCAGGTTTTCTTTACATAGCTTATAAGATTTGTAAGCGACGGCTCAAAGGAACCCGCAAGTCCGCTGTAACCGCTGACCTGCTGAATTGATATGCAGTCCCAATCGGTATAAGCAAGACCTGTTGCGATAGTCGTGCTTTTATTTGATACCCACTTTCCGTCGGTATTTGTGAAAAATTCATATGCGGGAGCGTTGTTCTTTGCGTTGCTTTCGTGTTTGCTGAGCGAGCATCCGCCAATATAAAGGTTACCCAAAACTATGTTTGTGTAGCCTGCGCTTTTGGCTATGCCGTAGATGTACTCCATGCCGTCAACCGAGAAGCTGTTTCCGATGGCAAGCACTTTAAGTGTTTTGCCTTCCGGAAGGACAGGCGGTTTTTCAATTATGGGTTTTGCTGTGGTTGTGGTTTCTGCCGGAGTGGTTTCCGCTGATGTTGTGGTTTCCGATGCTGTGGTTTCGGCTTTCGTAGTTGTCTCGGTCTGAGACGATGCAGCAGACGATGTTGTCTGGCCTATGGTTGATGTCTGTTCGGTCGTTTCCGAGTTTCCGCCTGAGCATGAAATGAGAGATACTGCCGAGCAAAGCATTGCCACTACGATGATGAGCGAAAGAAAATTCTTCATTTTGTCCCCCAGTAAATAATTATTTATAATATGAATGCCGTCTTTTTAATGACGGCATTCGTATTAACTTTATTGTTACTGTTCTTTCTTCTTTCTTCCGAGAGCAAGAGCTGTGCCTATTACGCATACAACCGCAAGGGAAGTGCCTGCACCTATTACTGATTTACAGCTGTTTCCGCTTCCGCCGGTGGTTGATGTGCTTTCGGACGGAGTTGTCGTTTCTTCAGCCGAGGTTGTAGTTGCTGTAGTTTCTGTGGTTTTGGTTGTCTCTGTCGTGGTTTCGATGGGTTGCGGTTCGTCGCCTTTCCATCTTGCATAGACTGTAATCTCGCCTGCTTCGGATGTAGGATCGGAGAAGTCGAATTCCTGTGTGTACTGCGGATCGAGATACCATCCGACCAATTCTTTTCCGTCATTGTCTTCAAGAACGGGTTCGGCAAACGATTCGCCGACTTTTACTGCGAACATCATGTATTTGGATTTCGCGCCCACGATTTTGAGCGTAACTGCTTCTTCGTTCCGGATCCATCTTGCATAGAGGTACATCGGCTCGCAGTCGGTCTTTGTAAAAGACATATCGTATTGGTCTGTGCATTCGGTATCGTAATACCAGCCGCCGAATTTTTCAAGCGTTTTTGTCATCGGGAATCTGTATGTGAGAGGCTGTCCGCATTTGACTGTTACTTCGTAAGGTCTGTTGACTGTGGTCATCCCTTTGTAGAGATATACAGAGTAGTCATCTGTTCTGACCTTCGGAGGAGCCTTTGTATAAGCTTTAATCGATGTTGTCGATTCACCCTTTGAGCCTTTTGCCGTGATTGTAACATAATATGTTGATTTTTCATCAAGGCCTGTGAAATCATAGCTGAAAGAGCCTGCTTCATCGGGTTTTATGTATCCGGTAGCAACGGGATTTGAACCGTCTGCGTTCTTTGATACCGTTGCGGTTATCATATTGAGCGTTCCGCAGTTGAGCTCGGTAACTTTACCTGAAAGGGATATTGTATCGGTCGTAGTGCTTGCAACCGTTTTGAACCTTACGGGAATGTCTATGGTGCCGCTGACCTTTATCTGCATTTCGTTGCCTTTTTCGGAAAGGAACTCGATTTTAAGATCGAAGTTGTCGGCTTCCTCTTCCGTAAGGAGTGTGTACCATGTCTGGCTTTCAAGGAACTTATAGTTGTGACAGTCGAAATATGTACCTGCTTCGCTTCCCCAAGCAAGAGATCCGCTGGGGTTAAGGTCTTCTATGCCGGGATTTCGGGGTGAGCCTTCCTTGTATCCTACCGGTACGCCCGATTTCATTACCGTCTCATCGATATGCCAGATAAGAATACCTCTTGCGGAATGATCTATGGCGTCATATGTTGACGGATCAACCGTATATCTGTTTTCTATCAGATAATACTCGTTCGGATTTGCCGTGTTTATTCTGATGATGTTGTAATCTCCCTTAGTGCTTTCGCGCGAGTAAAGGGTATATGTTCCGTCCTGAACAACGGTTGCTTTTTCGAAGCCGTAGTCTATAAGGTAGTAGGGATCTATCGCTGCCGGAGCAGTACCTGCTCTTGCACCTTTGTTCTGACCTATTCCGGAACCCCCGCCCTGAAGCGCAAGGTTGCCGGGACCGCCGTTCCACTTGTAACCGCCGAGAGTATAAAGGTCGTCTGCTCCGAGAACGTGGCCGAGCTCATGGGCTATTGAGCCGAACGAAAGCGGCTTGCCGTCATTCTGCATTTCGCCCACTGCGATATATTTTGTTTTGCAGAGGGTGACGCCATTTATCGTTGTAGACCAGCTCGTGCCGTCGGACTTGAAGCTGTGAACGCCCCAAATGCTGTTGCCGACAGGAGATGATGTGAACTTTGTGCTGCGTCCGGCGCAGATATAAAGAAACGTAAGCTCATCCCATGTAATCGTTCCGTCGCCGTTTTTATCGTATTTTGCAAAGTCTACATATTTTGCGGCTTCGTTTATTGCGGGAATTCTTGAGCTTCCTATGTTAGAGGGCTGACCGCTTCCGGATACGCCCGGGTGCTGCATGTTGAGTGTTACATAAACTATGCCGTTGTTGGCTTCACCGTATGTTTCTTCGGCAGGCTCCCACCAGAAGTTACCGTTCGACATAAGTTTGAAGTAGTTCTTCATTGTGTTGCCTTCGTTGCCGAACAGAGACTGCGCCCAATATGATTCTTCGGAATGCGCCCACTGCTCTTTATAGGCTGCGGAGCTTGAATCCGTTGTGCTTTTTCCTTCAAGGTAGGCGTCTTTTCCGTCGCCGTCAGCGTCAAAGCTCATAACTATGACGAGAAGCGGAATAGGCGTATAGCCCTCGTATACATTTTTGATTTCCGAGTAGTTGTATTCGGCCATGTCGGCTGCGGATGCTACCATTGGAATTGCCGCAAGCAAAAGTACAGCCGCCACAAAAACCGATAACGCTTTCTTAAGCATGTTTTCCTCCTGATATAAATACAAATTTTATTTATAAGTCTGAATAATTATATCACACTCGTGCATATAAATACAACCGTCAAATTGATAATATTTTAAGAAAATTTTTTTACGTTTGTAACAAAAAAGCGTTTCGCACCTTTGATTTTTCAGGCACGAAACGCTTTTTGAGTATGTTATTTCCAAAGCTTATCGGGATAATTTCCGAGCGATCGCTGTTCTTTTATAAAGCGCGAGAAAGCTTCGCTGTCTTCGCGGTACGTCACACCCATCCACTTTGCGGGGGACTGATAAAGCTTTACGTCGCACTCGCCGCTTTCGATAAGCGCCTCGACAGCCGACGGAAGATAAAATTCGCATTTTGAAAGGTTGCTTTCGTTTTTACGGAGAAACGCTTCGAACTGTTTTTCAAGCTTTCCGGTAAACGACGGCGTAAATCCGAAGCAATTCATCGAAACGGTGCAATCGAGAGGAAGCTCTGTAAGGGTGCCGTCGTCTTCGGTATTTACGGCGATATCTCCGCGACGTTCTATTTTGGTTTTTTCGTCGAGCGAAACAAGATAGCCGTCCTTTGATTTGCATATCCCGCGCGAAACCGTTCCGTTTTCGCTGAGTGTATTTTCAAGCTTGTATGCAATTGAGCAGTAATGGGCTTTTTCGTCGTCCTTTGCCGTGCGGAGGAAATCCGCAAGCAGACGGAAAGTTTCATAGCCGTAAAAGTCGTCTGCATTCACGACGCCGAAGTTATCGCCGACATTGCCCGCGCACATTATGGCGTGAGCAGTTCCCCAAGGCTTTTTTCTTCCTTCGGGGAAGGTGAAGCCGTCGGGCAGGTCAAAGGTCTGATACACATATTCGACCTTTACTCCGCTGTTTCTTATTCTTGCTCCTATTGTATCGTCAAAAGCTTTTTGATGTTCTTCTCTTATTATAAACATTATCCGGTCAAATCCGGCACGAACCGCGTCAAACACTGTAAAGTCTATTACAAATTCTCCGTTTTCGGTAAGCGGTGTGAGCTGTTTTACACCACCGAAGCGGCTTCCCATTCCTGCTGCAAGTACGACAAGCGTCATTATAAATAACCTCCGGACAGATATTTTTGGGGTATGTCAGTATTGTATCATATGCTGAAAGATTTTTCAAGTGAGAATATTGATAAGAAACTATGCATATTCATCATTATGTCTGAAAAACGGGGGTGATATTTTGAAAAAACTGACAGTGGCGATAGTTTTACTTTTTTTGCTTGCATCGCTGTGCGGATGTTCTTCGACGCCCGATATGAGCGAGCTGCTGAGCTACGAAAACGGGGATTTTTCAGCTGTGCTGAGATCAGGCGACGGATCGGAATATTCCGTAAATAAATCCGGAGACGAGATTAAAATATCCGCCGGCGACGCCGTATATATACCGAAAGACGGCTGCGCCGTGCTTTTGTCCGAAGGGCTTGAAATAAAGCTTGACTGTATTCCTCCCGCAATACTTACCGTATATGAAATGTTTCTGTTCGATACCGACAGTGTATGGAAGGTGACAAAAGAGTCTCCGGGCGGAGCCGACGTTTATGTTTGCATGTCGGAGCAGGGAACGGTATATATATCAAAAAGCAGCCTTTTGCCGTGCAGGGCAGAAAAAAACGGAAAAACCTTCGATATTGTATCATTTGAGGTAATAAAAAAAGCTCCCGCAGAATAAATATTCCGTGAGAAACTCAAAGGAGGCATTTTTATGTTCATATACTCAATACGTTCGCAAACGATAAAATTTGTTTTGGCTGTGGTACTTGCTGTCGGCGCGATGATAACGCTTGTGGCGCTTATTCCTAAATATGATGTCCAGACCGCGACAAAGGGAATAAATTATTCCGGCATCTATTCAAACAGCGACAGAATGACGTTTATCTCCGCACTCGGCTGGACAGTTGACGAAAATCCGATAGAAGAAGTTCAGGTAACGGTACCTTCGGAATTTGATACAGTCTATATCGGCTATAATGAGATGCAGAAAGAGCAGGGACTCAGTCTTTCGCCGTATAAGGGCAAAGAGGTGACCAGATATACATATAAAGTGACAAATTATGAAGGCTATGAGGGCGACGTTTATATCAATCTTCTTGTGTACAGAGGAAAAATAATCGGCGGAGACATATGCTCCGCCGACAGCTCCGGTTTTGTTCACGGTTTTTCAAAAGACGTAAAATACGACGCCTGATATCAGTTATCGCTGTGATAACGACGGAATTCGCTGCGTCTGCGTTTTACCCAGGCAACAAAAGCGTCAAGCGCCTCGTCGCTTATCATTCTTACGTCATAATATGTCGAATAAAAGCTTGTAAACGAATCGCCGTGATATTTTGACATAAACTCTTTTGTTATAAATTCTATGTAATCTGATTTTTTAACAAGCGGATAATAGTAACGCATTTTCCCCTTCTTTTCGGAATAGACAAAGCCTTTTTCATTAAGACGGGTAAGCATTGTTATAAGCGCCGGAACGGGCCATCCGCGTTCGGTGCCGAGCTGCTCCATTATCATTGTTGTCGTTACGGGTGGAGTATTGTCCCATACGACCTTCATTACGTCAAATTCTGTATCGGGAAGCTTTTTCACGAAAAGATTCACTCCTTACTGTATGTAAAAATGCGTACTTGAAAGCTGAAAACTGTACTTTTGTATTATACAGTAGTATAACATAAAAGTCAATAATTTTACGATATTTTTTGCGAAAAAACAAAAAACTTTGCCGTAAAGGGCGGAAAAACGGGCGTTTTCCGCTATTTACGGCTTTATTTACGGATAAAAATGAAAGCCATACCGCCGATGTTGACATAATTAAAAATATATGTTAAGCTGTACATAAAAGCACAGCTTTTTATAAAAAAATTATTACTTTTGATATAGGAGGGCTGAATGACAAAATCAGGAGAAAAGTCAAAAAAGGAAAAATTTATTTGTGCCGTATCCGGCATACTCGCGCTTCTTATGTTAGTTGTGTTTACATTGCTTTTGATTTTTGATTTAACCGCATCTTTGAAAAGAGATAGTATTGGAATAATTGGCGGCGCGGATGGTGCCGGAACTTTTTTGACCGAAAGAATAGCTGCTCTCGGCGTTATGCCGTTGATTATTTCTGCAACTTTGTTTTTAATCTTTGCTGCGTTTTTTGTAATCTCGCTCGGGCGCTGTGTGAAAGATAAATAATGATAACAAAATCACCCTGAAACGGGGAGATTTTGTTTCGGATTGTCTCCGACAAATCCAAATATCCGCTTTTGTACAAAAAACTTTATTCTTATTATAGTGGTAAATTTGCAAACAAAAAAGCCCTTTTGTAAGGGCTTTTGTCTTTTGTAAAACAGAATAATTTTCTTTGTACAAAATTGATTATTTTTGAGTGTGATGACTCAAAAACAAATTTAGTCTGTTACGAAAGGAATGAGCGCCATATGACGAGCTCTCTTTATAGCGATTGTGAGCTCTCTCTGGTGCTTAGCGCATGTTCCCGTAACTCTGCGGGGCAGAATCTTAGAACGCTCGGAAATGTACTTTCTGAGTTTTGCTACATCCTTGTAATCAATGCTTTCCGCATGCTCTTCGCAGAAAATGCAAACTTTCTTTCTTCTCTGATGAGCAACGGGGCGGGAAGACTTCTGAACTTCTTTATCCATGATCTATGAAACCTCCTTTATAGAATGTGTTGACCCTGTCAGAACGGCAGGTCGTCGTCGCCGGATACCTCTTCAAATTTAGCGGTATCGGCTGCGCCCGCAGAAAATGCGGGAGCCTGATAATCGTCGGCTCTGGGTGCGGAATCGCTCTTTCTTTCAACGAAGCTTGCTTCTTCGGCAACAACTTCCGTTATATAACGTTTTGTGCCGTCCTGAGCGGTGTAGTTTCTTGTCTGAAGCGAGCCGCAGATACATATGGCGTTGCCTTTTTTGAAGTATTTGGCTATGAATTCCGCAGTCGATCTCCATGCGACTATGTTGATAAAATCGCTCTGGGGCTGTTCGCCCTGACGCTGAAATCTTCTTGTAACGCCGATTGAGAACGAAGTGACACTTACACCCGTAGGAGTCTGTTTAAGCTCCGGGTCCGCTGTCAGATGACCTATCAGTATAACCTTATTAAGACTTGCCATATTAACCTCCGATTAAAGTTTGATTGTGAGATAACGCATTATACCTTCCGTGATGTTGAATACACGGCTGAGCTCTTCGGAGAAATCCGCTTCCGCTTTGTAGTTAACGAGAACGTAATAACCCTCTGTCATATCGTTTATAGGATATGCGAGCTTGCGTTTACCCCATTCCTCGATCTTTTCGATCGTGCCGTTAGCTTCGATGAGCGATTTGAACTTTGCAACAACAGCTGCGGTAGCTTCCTCGCTTACGGAGCAGTCAACGATGAACATCGTTTCATAGGACGAGATAATTTTTTCCATTGTGATTGCACCTCCTTCTGGACATAAGACCGGAGCATAGAAAAATTTGCGTCCGGTAAGGAGAAAAAACGGGCGTATATTAAAAGCCGCATTCTTTTCCGAGTAGTTATTATATCATCAGAAAAGCAATTTGTCAATCAAAATATTTGAATATCGGTGAAAAATATAAAAAAACTCTTGATTTTTCTTTTTGAATGTGATAGTATACTTGTACCGTTGTAAGACGGAACGTTTGAAAATATATGCTTCGGTGCCGAAATACTTAATCGGCGGATGGCACGGAAGTGAGATAATTGCCGCCGGAATGGGAGATTTTTATAATGACCGTAATTCAGTACATTTTGGGCGCAGTTCTTATTGTTTGTGCAATATTCCTTACAGTGGTTGTCCTCTTCCAGGATAAATCAAAAGGTCTTTCCGGCGCTATCGGCGGCGGTGCATCCGAAACATATTTCGGCAAGAACAAGGGCTCTTCAAAAAACAAAAAGCTTTCAAAGCTTACAGCAATAGTTTCAATAGTATTTACTGTGCTTGTTTTTGTAACATTCCTTTTTTCGTAATATCGGAATTGTCAAAGCCGTCCTTCGGGACGGTTTTTTTAATATTTTACAATTTGTTATTTATTTTTGCGCGATATTGTGATAAACTTTATTTAATCAAACTATTTTATGAAAGGCGAATAAATGAGCAAAAGAGAAAAACAGCCGGATCCGCTTGCGTGCCGCAGAAACAAAGTCGGCGGTCAGGCAGTTCTTGAAGGCGTTATGATGAAAAGCGGAGAAAAGGTCTGTATTGCGGTTCGTAAGCCCGACGGCTCGATAGCAAAGCGCGATTCATCCTTCGTTTCGGTAAGAAAAAAACATAAAATACTTAATATACCCATTCTTCGCGGGGCGATAAACTTCGTTGAAATGATGAAGCTTTCATTTTCCACGCTTTCCGCGTCGGGAGAGATGCTCGGCACTGAGGAAGAAGAAACAAAATTCGAAAAATGGCTGAGAGAAAAATTCGGCAAATCCATAATGGTTGTGATAATGCCGATATCGATAATCTTTGCGCTTGCGCTTTCGGTGGGACTTTTCTTCCTTCTGCCGACGTATGCCACAAAGGGCGTTGAATACCTCATAGGCGGCGAGCTTGACGGCTGGCTGAAAAGCATAATCGAAGGTGTTCTGAAAATAGTGATATTCATTTGTTATCTGCTTCTGGTGTCGCTTATGCCGGATATAAAGCGGACGTTTATGTATCACGGCTCGGAGCATAAATCGATATTCTGCTACGAACACGGACTGCCCCTTACCGTTGAAAACGTAAGAATTCAGAGACGCTTCCACCCCAGATGCGGAACAAGTTTTATGTTTGTAATGATACTTATAGGCGTGCTTATAGGTATACTTATACCTTGGGATTGGGCAAATGTTGAATCAAAGTTTTTAAGCTCGCTTATAAGAGTTGGAATAAAGCTTCTTCTTCTTCCGTTGACCTGCGGCATAGGATATGAATTTCTTATGTATGCCGGAAAGCACGACAACACACTTGTAAAGGTACTTTCCGCGCCCGGACTCTGGATGCAGAGAATAACGACAAAGGAGCCGGACGATTCAATGATAGAAGTTGCAATAGCTGCGCTGAAGGGCGCTATGCCCGATGAATTTCCTCCGGAGGAGGAGCCTGCAAAGGCGGAATCGGACGCAGAGGAAAGCACTTCCGATACGGAATCGGCAGAATGAAATACGCGGGACTTATAAAAGAAATAAAGGATATTCTTCTGCCCGTGTGCGGAGAATATGCCGATTATGAGGCGGGGAAGATCGTGCGCCTGACGGCGGAGACAGACTCCGCCCGTCTTTTTGCGGCACTGCATGACGAAGTGCCGCCGAATGTTGTAAAAAAATCAGAGGATATTGCAAAAAAACGTCTTCGCGGAGAGCCTCTTGAATATATAATAAAGAAGGCGGACTTTTTCGGATCGGAGTTCTATGTCGATCGGCGCGTGCTTGTTCCGCAGGCGGATACGGAGGTTATAGTTGAAAAAGCCGTAAGCCTTTCACGTAGCGGAATGAAGATAGCCGATATATGCTGCGGAAGCGGATGCATAGGACTTTCCGTGCTGAAAAATACGGAAAACACGACTGCCGATATGTTTGATATATCGGACGGAGCGTGCGAGATAACCGTGAAAAATGCGGCGGCACTCGGACTTGCGGACAGAGCAAACGTTCTTTGCCGTGATGTGTTTTCAAACGGATTTTTTGACGGTCGCGGAAAATATGATATGATAATTTCAAATCCGCCGTATATAAGAACCGATGTGATAGGCGGGCTTTCTCCCGAAGTGAAGAGCGAACCGCATATCGCGCTCGACGGAGGAGAGGACGGACTTCGTTTTTATCACAGGTTGTTTGATATCTGCCCGGGGATGCTTTCGGACGGCGGAATCATCATATTTGAAATAGGCTACGATCAGGCGGAGCAGGTCACGAGCGAAGGCGAAAAACGCGGTTTTTTCTGTGAAGCATTCCGCGATTACGGGGGCAATTTCCGTTGCGTCACGGCGAAAAAACTATAATTTACAGGAGAATTTTATGGATGGCAGGGCGATAGGCGTTTTTGACAGCGGTCTTGGAGGGCTTTGCGCCGTGTGTGAGCTTGAAAAGCTGCTTCCGCACGAAAAGCTTATATATTTCGGAGATGCGGGCAGAGTTCCTTACGGAACAAAATCGGCGGAGACAATAAAAAAATATGCGTCTCAGGACGTGAGATTTTTGCTTTCGCACAATGTCAAAGCCGTGCTTGCCGCCTGCGGAACGGTAAGCTCCGTTGCGCTCGACATTTTGCGCCGGCAGTTCGATGTTCCTGTTTTCGGAGTCATTGACGGTGCGGCGGAGGCGGCGTATTCGGCAAGTAAGAACAAAAAAATAGCTGTTATCGGTACGGAAGCTACAATAACGGCAGGAGTGTTTGAAAAAAGACTTAAAGACAAAGGCGCGGAAACGATAGGAATTGCCTGTCCGCTTTTTGTTCCGCTTGTTGAGTGCGGCTTTACGTCCGACGACTGCAAAATAACCGAACTTGCCTGTGAGCATTATCTCGGTGCTGTGAAGGATTTCGGTGCGGATACGCTTATTCTCGGTTGTACGCATTTTCCCATTATTGCCGGCGCGATAGGCAAATACCTGCCCGGAGTTGCGCTTATAAATCCTGCAAAGGAAGCGGCGAATCTGCTTTCGGAGGAGCTGCTCCTGCGAGATATGCTTTCGCGCGAGGGCGAGGCGACGCAATACTACGTCTCAGACGAGCCAAAGCGTTTTGACGCGGTTGCAAAAATATTTATAGGAAGAAAAATATCTGCCGAACGGGTGGATATAGAAAAATACTGAGGACAAAAAATCCGACGCGTTTTTGCGTCGGATTTTTTTATTTACAATCTTATCAGGTTGTAATTTCCCAAAGCCGCCATAGCTCTTTCTTCTCTGCCGTGACAGGTGAAGATAAGGCTTTGCGAGCTGCAGCCTTCAAGTCCTTCGGAGATGAGCTTCAGTGCTGCGGAAAGTCTTGCGTCGTCTGTCCTTGCGAAGCTTTCGTCGAATATGAGCGGCGGTTTAGACTTTGTGAAAAGCACCTCCATCAGCGCAATTCGCAGGGAAATATACGCTATATCCGATGTCCCTGCGCTGAAATAGTCTGCCGTATGGGTTGACGCGCCGTCGGTGAACGTCATTGCAAAGTCGGGATCTATACCTATTTCACTGTATTTTCCATATGAAAGCTTTGACATTATCGCGCTTGCCGATTTTGCTATTTTCGGCGATATGCCTTCGCGGAGTTTTCCTCCGGCAGCCTCTATCGCATCTATTGCCATAACATATGCGTCAAACTTTTCTTTGAGAACGTCAAGCTCATGTTCGACCGCGAGCAGTGTTTCCGATATTTCGGTCGGGCGCTGAACGGTTGCGTTCAGCACGGCAAGCTCTTTTTCCGTCTGGGCGAGTTTTTCTGTCATCGCGCCGATGGAATTCTGAAGAAAATCATAATTGCGCTTTGCGGACTTTGCATCGAACGTTTTCATCTTTTCTTCGTCGTATGTGCCCGTGAGCGCCTCGCGCAGATAGCTTTCATCGCATGAGCGGAGCTTGTCGTCAAGCTCGCGGACCTTTTGCCTTTGACTTTCAAGCATTATTTTCAGCTTTTCATATTCCGATTTTTCCTTGCGGCATATTTTAAGTGCTTCGGAAAGGGAGAGGCGGGTGCTTGTCTCTATTGTGAACGATGCCTGCGTAAGCACGGAAACTATTTTTGAATTAGTAGCATCAAGCTCATCCGCCGCTTTTTTTGCGTTTACTTCCGCTTTGTCCTTTGTTTCGGTTATGAGCGTAAGCACCGCTTCGTCTCTGCCTGCGGCTTTGACAAGCTCGTCAAATTCTTCGTAACTTCTGCATCCGAATGTTGAGCAGTCGCGGAGCATGATCTTATGTTTGCTTTTTGAAATTACAAACAAAGCTATCGAGGCTATTATCGAAACGCAAGCCAAGACGGCGAATATCGTGGCATAAGAATATGCTTTCACAAGCGAAATAATACATATGGCGGCGAATATAAAGGTAAGCACCGCCATAATTACAGCTACCGTTTTGAGCGTTTTGGACATCTTATTGCCGGCATTTATATTATCAACGATTCTGTCGCGCTTGTCTCCTCTTGAGCCGAGACGTCTGAACACTTCTATTTTTTCGCTCATGTCTATGATTTTTCTGTTTGCTTCGTCAAGGGCGGAGCAGGCGGCGTCATAGCGCGCCGTTGTGGTTTCAAGCCTTCTTGAAAGTTCTTCGAGCGAGGTTATGTAGTCATCACTGTAAACAGGAACACCGCCGTGCTTTTCGCAAAGACGATTTTTTTCTGCGGATTGCTCCATTTCATGCAGCTTTGCGGCTTCCTCTTTCCGCGTAAGATATACTTGTCTTGTACTGTATTTTTCAAAGGTATCAAGCTCCTTTGAACATTCGGCAAGACGTTTTTTTGATTTTTCGGTTTTTTCGGAAAGCTCTCTTTGCGTGCCTTCAAGGAAAATTATATCGCCGCTTTCGGCCCGGGCTTTTTCAAGCCGTTCCGAAAGCTCGGCTTTTTTTGCTTCAAGCTCGGCTATCTTTCCGCCGCGCTTGTTTTTGTAAAGAAGATATACTCTGGCGTCGTCGAGTTTTTTTATAGCCTTTTTTGCATTTACGCTTTCGCTTGCGGAAAAGAGAATATTTTCGGCTGCTTCGGCGAGAGGTCTGCCGCCGATGCGGCTGTCGCCTATCTGACCGACGTATACGGTGCTTTCAAAAACATCGGCAGGCACGCCGAAGAATACTTCGCCGGCGTTCTGACCGCGAAATACCGCCGTGGAAAGCTCGGTATCTATTACTGCACTTCTTTCGCGAATGGAGAGCTTGCCTTCGGAGTCTCCCGTGCATATGGCTTCGCGTTCTATGCGATAGCGTCTGCCGCCGCTCGAAACGATGGCATATCCGCTTGCGGAGGAGGAATTCCAGCTTATGTAGCGTTGTTTTTCTTCCGCGCCGCGACCTGCAAGACCGTAAAAAACAAATCGTATGAAACTGCATACCGTGCTTTTTCCGGCTTCGTTTTCTCCGCGCAGGATGTTTACCCCGTCAGAAAGATTTATCGTTACGTTATCAAGCTTTCCGAAGCTTTTTATATAAAGCGATTCAATTATCATTTACCTGCGCACTCTCCTTTCGGGAAACATCTGTCCGGGTGCTTTCTTTCAAAACTTTTTATTATGGGCTTTTCAAGCGCGCGCTTGAATCTGAAAAAAAGATTTTCTCTGTACGGAATAGGCTTTGTAAGGATAGCGACGGCGCCCGCGCGGTTTGCACAGAGCACGTCCGTGAATATCTGATCTCCTATCACTGCAGTATCCTGCGGGCTTACGGAAAATTCCTTGCACGCGGCGCTGACAGCCTTTACGGACGGCTTTCCGCTTTTGCTTACGCAGAAAATTCCCAGCCTGCGGTTGAAAAGCTTTACTCTTTCTTCATTGTTGTTTGAAGCAATGGCGGCTTTTATTTTTGCCTGCGTAAGAGAGGATACCCAGCTTATTACTTTTTCGCTCGGTTCGGCTTCTCCGTAAGTGACAAGGGTATTGTCTATATCAAGCACTACGGCTTTTATTCCTGCGGAAAGCAGAAACTCGGGCGTTATATCAAATACGCTGCCGAAATAATAATCGGGCGAGAAGAATTTTCCCATAAAGCCATCCCCCTTCATCAAACACATCACAAATATCATTATATCATAGCTTGCGTTAATAATCAATATATTAAATAACCAAAAATATTCTATATACGTTTTACAAAATATTCTTTGATTTGCCTCCGATTTATGGTATAATATAAATGCGGAAAGGGAAAGCTCCCTTAAAGCAAATCTCCAAAGTGAAAGGTGAAACGCTATGAAAATCACATTCGTTTGCAAGCAACTTACCGCCGACGAGAAGCTGAAAGCTCTTATCGAGAAAAAGATCGGCAAGCTCGAAAAATTCTTCCGTGACGACGCAGAAGCGTTCGTTACGCTTTCAAGGTTCAAGAATACGGAAGTACTTGAACTTACAATCTCTATGGGCGGAACGCTTTTCAGAAGCGAGGTGGAAGGCGAAAGCTTTTATCACGACATCGACGTCGCTGTCGATGTGATCGAACGTCAGCTCCGTAAAAACAAAACGCGCCTTGAAAAGAAAATACGCAGGGACGCATTCGCAGAGCCGGAGGCTTATTCGGAAGAAATTATCGAAGATTCCGAAGAGCTTATAAGAACAAAGAAATTTGAGCTTCGTCCTATGACGACGGAGGACGCGATCCTTCAGATGAACCTGCTCGATCATACGTTCTTTGTTTTCCTCAATCAGGATACGGACACCGTATGCGTTGTTTACAGAAGAAAAGACAACGGCTACGGTCTTATAGAGACTCAGAGATAATAAATTTACGAAAAAAGCGGCGCAAGCCGCTTTTTTTGTTGCTTTATATTGTAACCTGTGGTATTATTGAAATATAAAAATGTAAATCCGGAAGGAGAAGCGCCGTCCTATGCCGAAAAAGAACGATATTGTAAGACTTGAAATAATGGATATAACTCCGGAAGGAGCGGGCGTCGGCAGAACGGACGGATATGTTTTGTTTGTTTTCGGTACTGCGCCGGGAGATATAATCGACGCGCTTGTGATGAAAGTCGGAAAAAGCTTCGGCTATGCAAAGGTTGTAAATATAATCACACCGTCGCCGTACAGAACGGATGGCGACTGTCCCGTTTTCGGCAGATGCGGCGGATGCGTTTTCCGTCACATAAAATATGAAAAAGAACTTGAAATAAAGAAAAACACGGTAAATGAAAACCTGAAAAGGCTCGGCGGACTTGATATTGAGTGCGAAAAAATAATTCCTTCTCCGCAGGAAAACGGATACAGAAACAAAGCGCAGTATCCTGCGGCAATTATAGACGGTAAAATGCGCTTCGGCTTTTATTCAAGACACAGCCACAGAGTGGCTCCGTGCGAAAAGTGTCCGCTTCAGCCCGATTTTTATGCCGATATAGTGATTACCGTTGAAAAATTCTGTGATGAAAACGGCATAACCGCATACGATGAAGAAACGGGAAAAGGTCTGCTTCGGCACCTTTACATCCGAGACGGAAGAAAAAGCGGAGAGGTGCTTGTTTGTCTTGTGGCGACGGGAGAGATACCGAATGTCGGCAGACTTATAAAAATGCTGACAGGGCAAAGCGAAAACATAAAAAGCATAGTGCTTAACATAAACAAAAAGGATACGAACGTTATTTTGTCAAGCGAGTGCAGAACGCTTTGGGGAAAGGACACGATATCAGATATTTTGTGCGGACTTGAATTTGAAATATCGCCGCGTTCGTTTTATCAGGTAAATCACGACGGCGCGGAAAAGCTGTACGGTATGGCAGCGGAGTTTGCCGAGCCGGAAGAAAAGACCGTGCTTGACCTTTATTGCGGAACGGGCACGATAGGACTTTCGATGGCTCAAAGAGCGAAGAGGATAATCGGTGCGGAGATAATTCCTGAGGCTGTTGAAAATGCGAAAAACAACGCAAAACGAAACGGTATAAACAATGCGGAATTCATCTGCGCGGATGCGGGGGAAGCCGCCGAAAAGCTTGCCGAAAGCGGACTTTTGCCGGATGTGATAATAGTCGATCCGCCGCGAGCCGGCTGCTCGGAGCAGACGCTTTCCGCCATTGCAAAAATGGCGCCGGAAAGAGTCGTTATGGTGTCGTGCGACAGTGCAACTGCGGCAAGGGACTGCAAACGCCTTTCCGAGCTTGGATACAGAGCGGAAAAAGCCGTCGCTGTAGATATGTTCGCAAGAACGGGACACGTGGAGGCGGTTGTCTTGTTGTCCAAATTATGCGCAAATAATCACATTGAGATAGATCTGAAAATAGACGAACTTGATTTGACCAATGCGGAAAAGAGAGCCACATGTCAGGAGACAATATTGTAAAAAATACTGCAAAGGTGAAAAAATAATGATCGATGCTATAGAGATAAACGCGATGAATTTATACAGTCTGTCCAACTACGAAAAAGGCAGACTATGCACGTCAAAGCTCCTTTCCGCACAGGAAAAGAAAAGATTAAAAGCATCAGTAGAGATGATGTCAATGATTTTGTGCGTATTGGAACGCAAAAATAGCCAAATAGAAAAGATAAACGTATTTATCGACAATAATCGAGGAAAAATATTTCCGATTGATTGCGATTTCTGTGAGACAATTCTGAGTACGGACTATTCTGAAAAACAAATTGAAATACTTAATCTCATGAGCAATCTTTTACATAGTATGAAATCAATTCTTTCGAAATTTTGGGTCAAAAAAAGCCGACTATATAAATTATATTGCTTACTTCACGCTTTTCATAATCTTCCCAAAGCGTTTTTTGACAGTTCATCAGAATTATATATGAGTTCCGACGAAGTGTTGCAATATGCAAATGAATGGTTGTTGTGAACAGGTAGTTAGGATTTATAAAATTGCAAAATGAAAGGCAAGTCTGCGGATGAGCAGAAAAACAGCGGCGTCTGCGGAATTGAAATCGAGCTTATATAATCTGACGGGAGGATGTTTATGCTTAAATACGCGCTGATTGCGGCAACGGCAATCTCCGCCGCGGTTTTTATGTTTTTCAAGGTAAGGAAAAAGGGCGGTATCGTTACGGCGACAAAGGCTTTGGCGGCTGTGTGTTTTGTATCGCTCGGTTTTGTCATGCTTTCAAAGCTGCCGTCCGAAGCGGGCTTCATAATGCTTTTCGGACTTGTGCTCGGTATGGTCGGCGATGTTTTCCTTGACGCTTCGCACGTCTGTCCCGACGAGCCGGCGTTTTTGCCTGTCGGAATGGCGGCGTTTGCGATAGAACACATTGCCGTGTTTTGCGCAGTGACGTCGGCTTGCGGATTTTCTTTTGTATATTTTGCGGTATCGCTTGCTCTGGGCACAGCGGCATCGTTTGCCGTATTTTTTGCCGTCAGAAAAAATATGAATTTCGGAAGCTTGTTTTATCCTGCCGTGCTGTATGCCTCCGTTCTGACGGCGACGACGCTGTATTATGTAATGATGACGGCTTTGGGCGGTCTTTTCTTAACTGTTGCGATAGGAGCGGGACTGTTCTTTATTTCGGATTTTATAATACTTTTCATCATTTTCGGAGGGAAAGACACGGCAAAGGCAAATACTTTGAACCTTGCCACATATTTTGCGGCGCAGATAATGTATGCGCTTTCGCTTGGGGGACTTGCCGTATAACGATATGGAAAAATGTAATATCTGTCCGCGAGGGTGCGGAATTGACAGAAATATAAATAAAGGCTTCTGCGGTGAAAAAAATACCGTTCGTCTTGCACGCGCGGCGCTTCACTTCTGGGAAGAGCCGTGCATATCGGGAGATAAAGGTTCCGGCACGGTATTCTTTTCGGGTTGTAATCTGCGGTGCGTGTACTGTCAGAATTACGGAATCTCACGCGGCGAGCTTGGAAAAGAAGTAAGCGATGAGCGTCTTTGCGAGATATTCTTTGAGCTTAAAGCGCAGGGAGCAAACAATATAAATCTCGTTACGCCGACGCATTTTTCGCTTCAAATAAAGCGCGTTGTTGCCGAAGCGAAGGCGAAAGGACTCGATCTGCCCATAGTGTGGAACACCGGCGGATACGAAAAAGCCGAAATGATAGCTTCGCTTGACAAAACTGTCGATATTTATCTTACGGACTTCAAATATATGTCCGGAGAGCTTGCCGAAAAATATTCGGCGGCGAAGGATTATCCCGAAACAGCAAAGGAAGCGCTTTCCGAAATGGTTCGCACGAAGGGCGCGCCGGTTGTCCGAAACGGTCTTATGAAAAATGGCGTTATAGTGCGGCATCTTGTTCTTCCGGGATGCGTTTCGGATTCGCTTCGCATAATGGATTATCTTCATTCAGAATACGGAGACGATATTATAATAAGCATAATGAGTCAGTTCACGCCGGACAAAAAGCACCTTGTTAATTATCCGGAGCTTTGCCGGAAACTGACTGAATACGAATATTCAAAGGTCGTGGATTATGCCGATAAGATAGGAATTTCGCTTGCCTACGTTCAGGAGGGAAGCGCCGCAAAGGAAAGCTTTATTCCCGACTTTGACTATACGGGAGTTTAACTTTCTTTGCCTAAAAATACGGAGGGGACCTCTCCTATTATTACGGTTTCCGCTATACAGATATCCGTATCGGTTTCAACGTCGACGGTGGAAATAAGCAGCATTGCGGTTATTCTGACCTTTACCGAAAGCGTTATTTTGTGCAGGCTCTGATTTATTCCGGCAGAGGTAAGCGAGCTTTTTACGGTGGTTTCGGCACTGCCGTTCGGTTCTACGCTTGCGGGAATACGCCACGACGGAAATCTTCCGAAAACGATTTCGTCGTCCATAATGTTTGAAAAAGAAATCGTGACGGTGTATTCGCTGTATGATTTTATTTTTTCGTTTATCTTCTCCGTGACGAGTGCACGGAGAAGATTTATTTTTACGCTGTCCGTTTCAACGGAAAGTATTTTTCCGCTTGATCCGTAGGTTATGTTTATAAGCTTTTCGTCGTAGTCCGACATTGCCTCGCTGACTGCTTCATTTATCACGCGCGTCATCTCGGCTCTCAGACGCGGCGTTGCCGCATCGCACACGAGCGGATCGAGCGTTCTGTTCAGATACAGAACGATAAAAAGTGCAGATAAAAAAACGCAGAGGACAGATATGAGCAGCTTTTTGCCCCTTTTGCGTTTTCGGAAAGAACATTCGGTAATAATAAAAATCACCCCGCTTTGCTAAAATTCTATGCAAAACGGGGTAAATTCGTTATTTGTTTCTGTAAAGAAGAAATTCGGCAAGCGCAATCAGCTCTTCCGAGCCATCGTAAGATTTTATCGCTTCTATTGCGGAATCGGTAAGCTCTTTTGCATATTTTCTTGCGTCGGGAATGCTCATAAACGAGATGAACGTTGTCTTGCCTTCGGCGGCGTCTGCGTGAGTTGCTTTGCCGAGCAGAGCGGGATCGCCTTCAACATCAAGAATATCGTCGATTATCTGGAACGCCGTGCCTATGCCGCAGGCATATTTGATCGCGGCTGCACAGCGCGGATCGCTTTCATCCGTTATTTCGGCGGCGTGACATCCGAGAAGCACCGAAGCACGCATAAGCGCTCCTGTTTTTTTATCGTGCATTTTCAGGAGCAGCGGAAAATCAGGCTTTGTTTTTTCGGCGAGCAGGTCTATTTCCTGACCCCCCATCATGCCTATGCCGCCGGCAAGGCGCGTGAGCATTGCGGCTGCGCTTCTTGCGGCTTCCGAAGAGACGAGACGATTATCCGCCGCGATCTCAAAGCCCTTTGTTATGAGAGCGTCTCCGCAGAGAAGGGCAATATCTTCGCCGTAGACGATGTGATTTGTCGGCTTTCCGCGACGCATGGCGTCGTTGTCCATGCAGGGCATATCATCATGGACGAGAGACGATGCGTGAACCATTTCGATAGCGCAGGAAAAAGGCATTGCCGCTTCCTCTTTTCCTCCGAAAAGGCGGCAGAATCTGTTGCAAAGGAAAGGTCTTATTCTTTTTCCGCCGGAAAGCGCGCTGTAACGCATCGCAGAATAAAGAGTTTCAAGGTCGGGGTCTGGCGTTACAAGATATTTTTCAAGTTCTGCCGTTACTTTCCCGGCGTAATTTGCCATAGCTGTTCGTATATCCATAATTATTTTTCAATGGGGAAATCGGTTTCCCCGGCCTCCGTTACCAGCTTCACTTTCCTTTCGGCGGAGTCAAGCTCTTTTTTGCACTGCTTTACAAGCGCGGTGCCTTCTTCAAAAAGGCTCAGAAGCTTGTCCAGCTCCGCTTTGCCGCTGTCCATTTCGGACACTATTTCATCAAGACGCATAAGCGCCTCTTCAAAGCTCGTTTTTTTCTTTTCCACCGTTTTTTCCTCCTTTTCGGGACTTCGTTTTTGATATTACTCCGGCTTTTATTTCGCCGTCTGATATTTTTATTGTAAGTTCGTCCCCGATGTTTACATCGCTCACGCTTTTTATCAGCTTTCCGTTGTAGCCGAAGGCGGCTCCGTAGCCTCTTGAAAGCACGGCGAGCGGACTTAAAGCGTTCAGTGCCGCCGCAAGGCTTTTCAACGCAGAAGCTTTTTCGTTTATCCGAGTCGAAGCTTTAAGATAAAGCTTTTCGGATACGGAATCAAGCGCAAGGCGTCGGTCGTCTATAAAGTTCATGGGACTTCTCAGCATGCGCGACGACGCAAGCTTTTCAAGTTTCTCCCGCGAGATGTCAAGCCTGCGTTTTATAAGCGATGTCATATGCGCGGATTTTGCCGTGAGCGACGATATTATTTCAGTCTTGTCGGGCGTTGCGCATTCGGCTCCGGCTGACGGTGTGGGTGCGCGCATATCGGCAACAAAGTCGCATATTGTAAAGTCGGTTTCATGCCCGACTGCGGATATCACGGGGACGGGTGACGAGCGCACCTTTCTGGCGAGCGTTTCATCGTTGAAAGCCCAGAGATCTTCTATCGAGCCGCCGCCTCTGCCTATTATTATGACGTCGGCGGGGGAGGTTTTTCCGAAATATTCAAGTCCCGCAATCAATGTCGGGACGGCTTCATCACCTTGAACGACGGCAGGATAAACGCATATTTCGGCAAGAGGGAATCTCCTTTTGGTGATGTTTATGATATCTCTTACCGCCGCGCCCGTAGGAGAGGTTATAACGCCGATACGGCGTGGATATTTCGGTATTTCTCTTTTAAGTTCGTCATCGAAAAGCCCTTCTTCGGAAAGTCGCGCTTTAAGTTGCTCATAAGCAAGATGAAGCGTGCCGAGACCGTCCGGTTCAAGCGACGTGACATACAACTGATACTGACCGTCGCGCTCGTAAAGCGAAACTCTGCCCGAAGCGATGACTTTCATTCCGTCCGTCGGGGCGAATTTTAATCTTTGTGCGGACGAATTGAACATTACGGCGCGGACCGCGCCGCCGATGTCTTTAAGCGTAAAATAGCAATGACCGCTTGAATATCGTTTGAAGTTGGATATTTCGCCGCGAACGAGCAAGCCTGAAAGCAAGGGATCGCTGTCAAGCTTGTTTTTTATATATAGGTTAAGCTCAGTTACGGAGATTACCTGACGTTCCATCTGCCGCTCCTTTCAAGCACTTTTTTGCCGAGCCAAGCCGTTCCCACGGCGTTGTCCGAAGAAAGCTCCACCGAGCCGAAAAATATGTTTTCAAGTTCATTTTCAAGCTCGTGACGGATTATCATATCGCGCATAACGCCGCCCGCGAAAAGCACTGGAATGTCTCCGTAGTCCTTTCTTGCGGCGCGAACCGATGATATGAGCGAAGCCGAGCAGAAGTCAAGCGCATAGCGCGCTGTCTCCGCTGCGCTTTTTCCGTCGCGGAGCATTTTTACCGTATTGTTTTCGGCACCGGAATAATTGCAAAGCGCACCATTTGCCGATATTTTCACTTTTTGTTTTCCGACTTTTTCAGCCAGCTTTTCAAGTTCGCCGCCGCATGGGAATTTAAGCCCCAGAAGCACACCTGTTCGGTCGATAAGCTGTCCTGCGCTTATGTCTGCCGTTCCTCCGACTATTTTGACGTCGAAGCCGTTTTTATCGGACAGAGTGGCGTAGACAAGTTCCGTTGTGCCGCCGGAAACGTGGAAGCAGAGAAACGGAGAGCAGGCGATATCTGGCTTTCCGCAGGTAGTCGCCGCCGCCATTATGTGTCCTGCCTGATGCGAAAAGCGCAGAGCAGGCACACCCAGAGAGGCGGCAACCGATCGGGCGACAGCCTCTCCCGCGAGAAAGCACGGCATATATGATCCTTCTTCGTCACGCGGTTTGTCGCTGTACGCTACGGCGTCGATTTTGCCTTCCGGAGCAAGCTTTTCCATTAAGGCGGGAAGATTTTTCGTATGCAAAAAGAGCGCACTGCTCTGACGCAGTCCGCGCTCTCCGCTTGCCACTTCAAGTATCAGCCTTTCGTGACGGAAGCCTTCGTCCGTCACAAGCGCTACGGAAGTGGTGTAGTTGCTCGTGTCTATTCCTAAAATGTTCATGATGCCTTTGCAACGGCGTTTACTATGCCGTTTATAAAAGCGGGAGCATCGTCGCCGTCGTATATTTTTGCAAGCTCAACGGCTTCGTTCATGGATACGGCGGACGGAATATCATCAAAATATTTCATTTCGCACACGCAAAGCCGGAGTATGGAAAGAGTCATTTTCGATATTCTTTCAAGCTTCCAGCCTTTTGCGTTTTGCTCGATTATTTCGTCTATCGCCGTGAGGTTTTCGGCAGCCGTTACAAAAAGCTTTTTTGAAAATTCGTCCGACGCTGTCTCAAACTCGGAGCAGGAAAGCTCAAAGAAATCGGCGGGGTCCGCTTCTCTTGAAAATTCATAGCCGTAAAGAATTTTGAGCGCACATTCTCTTGCTGCTCTTCTGGAAAGATTCTGCATTGTCGTTACCTTCCGAAAATAATATATTTACAGTATAGATTATAACCCACGGCGGGACGATTGTCAATTCACTATGAAATTTATTTTGATATTCGGGGACGGATTTTGGCGTTTATTTGCCGAAAATCAGTCCGTTGTGAGCGAAATCCACAAAAAAATGCGATTTTTTTGTGCAGAGTGCGCTTCTTAAATGCGTTGACGGGAGGTTTTCTCTGTGGTATAATAATTAAATCTGAAAGTAAAGTAGTTTTTTGTTTCACGGAGAAGATATGAACATCGTTACCGTAACCCTGAACCCCGCATTTGATATGCATTGCTTCTGTAAGGATTTTCGCGTATATCGTGAAAATTTTGCCGTCGTCACGGAGTTTGACGCAGGCGGCAAGGGAGTGAATATATCGCGCGCACTTGCGGCAGCGAAGGTCCAAAGCAAGACAGTGGTCGCGGTGGGCAGGGAAAACGGAAGCGAATATCTCAAAGCGCTTGACGCGGGAAAAGTGAATTATACAGCCGTTATGACAGACGGCAGAATAAGAGAAAATATAACCGTGCATACGGAAAACGCTCCAGAAACAAGAATAAGCTTCGGCGGATTTACGGCGGGCGTATCGCTTCTTTCGGAAATTGAAAAGGCGATAGGAAAAACCGACCCTGACACAATAGTAACATTTTCCGGCAAAAATCCGCAGGGGATAGATATAGAAGATATAAAAGCGCTGATAAAACGCGTAAAGTCAACAGGAGCGAAGACAGTTCTTGATTCAAGCTCTTTTGAGATAGCAGACGTGATTGATGCAGGCGCATGGCTGATAAAGCCGAATGAAGAAGAGGTAGCTCGCTACGCCGGAATATCCGAGCCAAGCATAGATCAGATAATTGATTTCGCATTCCGCACGAGAAAAAGCGGAACGGAAAATGTTATGGTCAGCCTCGGAAAAAGGGGAGCGATGCTTGTCTGCGCCGAAGGCGTTTTTTCGGCAAAACCTCCGAAGATAGACGCCATATCGACGATAGGCGCGGGAGACAGCTCCGTCGCCGGCTTTGTAAAAGCCGCGTCGGAAGGTAAAAATGCGGAAGAATGTTTGCGTACGGCGGTGGCGTTCGGAAGCGCCGCGTGCCTTACTTCGGGGACAAGACCTCCGGAGGGGAAGGACATAGAAAAGCTTTTCTCCGCAATAAAAACAGAAAAGCTGAGCTGATGATTTTGACGCGCTCCGCGCGTTGAGATAAATTATCAAAAATATTATAAGAAGGGGAACTTCATAATGAAAAAAATACTCGCACTTGTACTTGCCGTCACAATGCTGGCGCTTGTTCTCTGTGCGTGCGGACAGGGAAATCCCTCCGTTACGACAGAAAGCACCACGACAGAAACGACGACCGGCAGTACCGAAACAACGACAACGGGTTCGACGTCTTCGGAAACAACGACAAAGGCCGAAGAAACAACTACCAAGGTAACTCCCGTAGTTGAACTCGGCAAGTTTGATTCAAGCAAAATCGTGCTTTCTTTCGGCGCACTTTCCGACGTACATCTTCAGAACGGTCAGACGATGCCTACGGATAAATTTTACAAAGCGCTCAATCTTCTTAAGGATTATGCGATAAAATCAGGCGATAAAGACGGTATCGACGCCGTTATGATCGCGGGCGACCTTACTCAGACAGGTCAGGTAAGCGAAGCTCAGAGTGTAAGAGATACATACAAAAAAGTATTTGATGAAACAAAAGTTCCGCTTCTTTTCACAACGGGTAACCACGAAGAATGTTACGGCGGCGTGCTTTACATGAGCGATTTCCGCAACATATTCGGCGAATCATTCTTCAAGTATGATCTTGCGGAGTATGAAACCGACTTTTCAAATGGCAGCCGTCTTTGCAAGGTAGGCGATTATTATTTCATATTCCTTCAGCCCGACAGCGCTGTAAGCTACCGCAAGGTAAACGGCGTTGCGGCTCCTTATAAGTCCGCAACAAAGGAATGGCTCAGAAACACTCTTGAAATGCTCAAGAAAAACGATCCCGAAAAGCCGATATTCGTTTTCACTCATCCGATGATATATCATACGGTTTACGGAAGCGAGCTTTACACGGGCGATAACCTCATGTGGTACACAACAGACCTTACGGATATCCTTTCCGATTATCCTCAGGTAATGACGTTCAGCGGTCACCTTCATTTCCCGCTCAACGATCCGAAAAGCATAATGCAGACAGACTTTACATCTCTCGGATGCGGTTCCGTCCGTTACATGGCAATTGAAAACGGCGGATATACAAATATGAAATCCGGCACGGTTATGAACGACTGCGATGAATTTTCTCAGGGCTTCCTTGTTCAGGTTGACGAAAACGGCAACATAAGACTCAATCGCATGGATTTCTACAACGAAACAACAATTGGCGAGGCATGGGAAGTAAGCCATCCCGTATCGGATAATTCTCACCTTTCCGCCTATCCTTACACGCGTGCGGAGAAGAACACGGCTCCCGTTTTCCCGGAAGACGCAATAACAATTGAATACGGAAGCAAATCCGCAAGCGGCAAAATAAAGACAACCATCAAATTCAAATCCGCTATGGACGACGAATTTGCACATCACTACATACTTTCTTTCGGTACGACAAAGGTTACCGTAAAGAAAACCGTTAAAATACTTGCGGACTTCTACCGTCACGGCGATCCTGCCGATATGAAAAAAGAGTGGGAATACTCAATGGGTACTCTTACTCCCGGCAGCGAATATGAGGTATCCGTAATAGCGGTTGATTCATGGGGCGCCAAAAGCGAGAAAATAACAAAGGTGTTCACCGTTGAAGAAGGCAAGCCGACAGAACCGCAAAAAACTGAAATTTATGCCGACATCGACTTTGCGGACGGAAAGATGACAGATACTCTCGGTCGCGTAACGCTCAAAAATAACGGCGCTTCCGTAGAAAAGATCGAAGTTTCTCATGCCGGAAAGAAATATACGGTTGAGGCGCTTCACGCAACAAAGGGTAAGTATGTTATCGGTCAGTTCAACGAGCTTACAAGCGCGGTAAGCTTTGCAAACTTTGCAGAGGGGGGCTTCTCTGTTGAAGCTTTCTATGTAACCACTACAAGCACGGGCAAGGTTCAGGGCATTGTATGCGGAACGCAGGCAGGCGGCTGGGGGCTTGCGGAGCAGGCAACAGGACAGCCTTACTTCATCACCGGCGGATCGGGCGGACTTTCCGGCTACAACCCGAGCGTTGTCGCAAGTTCGGCATCTTCGAATACAGAGCTTACGCATGTCGTTGCAACGTATGACTTTGAAGCTAAAAAGAGCTATATTTATGTAAACGGCAAGCTTGCCGGAACAGCAGCTATAAATACCGATTTCAAGGTCGGCGGCGGCAGCACGTTCAATTATTTCTGCCTCGGCGACGATATAACTTCAGGGCTTAAGGGCGGAGATTTCCCCGTCGGCAATATGATAATGACAGACGCCAAGATTTATAAAGGTGCACTTACGGCAGCCGAAGCTTCTACAGCTTATACAAACGCTGTGGCTTCTCTCTCAAAATAATTTCATAAACAAGAAACAGCCTGCGGCAATTGCCGCAGGCTGTTTTTACAGTTTCTTTGTTATTCGCCGAAGCTCCATATTTCCTCGCCCGTAGATTCATTGAAGAATACGCCAAGCTCGACATATGAAAGCTTTCCGAATTCAAAATTGAACCATGCCGCGATATCATCAAAAAATACGGTTTCTTCAGTAGGTGTGTCGTTCTCGGAAAAACGTGTGCAGCCTGCCGATTTTACAAGACGCATAACATCGTCTTTTTCGCGCAGGAACACTTTTTTGCCGAAGACGGTCATCTCGGGAGAAAAGCATTGGATGAGCGTCACGCGCATATCCTTTTCACGCTCAAACCAGACCATCATCATTTCACGATTGTATATATATGTCTGACCGTAGATCTCGTCATCTTCGCAGACATTTATTTTGTCCGGCATGCCAAGCACGTTTACGACATCCTTCGGCGTCATTCCGAAAAGCACTCCGCACGCGCCGACTCCGAATTCAAGTTTCATATAAGCTCACTCACTTTTTCAAAGGGTAATTTTTTCAATTGAATATTCTGCTTTGCATTTTGTGCATACCGCTCCGCGACATTTGTAAACGTCGCGTATTTCGGTAAAGAACACGTCGTCAAGTATTTTGCCGTCCACTTTTATTTTCGGGGTTCCGCCGGGAAATACCATTGCAAGTGGCGCAAGACCGCGATCAAAGCCTTTGCCCGTCATTTTGACGTAGCTTTCGCGAAGCGTCCACAAGCGGCAGAAGGCTTCTGCGGGCGATGGACTGAGACTTATGGCGTCACGCTCGAGCGGAGTGAAGAATCTGTCCGCTATGGGCATTACGGTTTCGGCTTCGGCGATCTCTTCAAGATCTGCTCCGACCTCTGTGTCGGATACGGCGCAAAGCACATATTTGCCCGTATGCGATACGTTGAAGAAAACGCCGTCCGCATTTGAAACATATGGCTTTCCCATATCGGAAACTTTTATTTCAAAATCGTTTTTTCCGAAAACTTTCTCAAGTGCCGTCGGAATTATAAGTCCTGCTCCGAGCAAAAGCGCTTTTGTTTCCGGACGTTTTGCACGGTCTATCCGAGCCTGCCTTTCGGCGCTTATGTCCTCTCTGCGCGAAAGAAGAGCGTCTTCTTCAAAATATTTTGATATATCTGCGTAAAAAACTTTAACAAAACTCATATTTTTCAAGCGGTAAATCCGACGGGACGGAAATTCCTTTCTTCATTTTTTCAGTACTGCGGCAGATTTGTCGTCAGATCTGACCATCTTCAGCCAAAACATATTTTAACACAGTAAATATATAAAGTCAACGCAAAAAAATGAAGAAAACTATGGACAAACGCCCCAAATGCTGATAAAATCATAAAAGCGACAATCGCCGAAGGAGTTTTTTATGATAAAGGCTGTTATATTTGATCTTGACGGGACGCTTGCTTACACTCTGCCCGATCTTACGGAAGGAATGAACAAAGCAAGAGCATGCTACGGACTTCCGCCTATAACCGAGCAATTTCTGCTTACTTTTATAAACGGAACGACGGATCAGTTCATTCGCAACGCTTTTCCGCAAGGTCACAGCGACGAATATTACAGCAAGGCGAAAGAGATATATCTGAACGAGTACGGTCAGTGCTATCTTCACAACACAAAGGCGTATGATGGTATGGCGGAGACGCTTTCAAAGCTTTATGCGGACGGGCTCCCGCTTGCGGTGTTCACGAATAAAGACAACGACCACGCAAATGATATAGTGAAAAAGCTTTACGGGGACAAGATTTTCGATGAAATACTCGGCACGGGAAGATTTCCTGGAAAGCCAAGTCCGGAAGGGGCGCTTTATCTTGCGGAAAAATACGGCGCAAAGCCATGCGAATGTGCATTCGTGGGCGATTCCGACATTGATATGAAGACTGCAAAAAATGCGGGCATGGTAGCTGTCGGTGCCACTTGGGGCTACCGTGAAAAAGAAATACTTATCGGAGCGGGTGCCGATATAACGGCAGACAACCCGCGCGATATCTACGAAATTATAAAGAAAATCAAATGATTAAAGGAGAAATGAAATATGGTAAAACTTCCTTTCAAAATTGACCTTTCGGGAAAGGTTGCTGTTGTTACGGGCGGCGGCGGCGTGCTTTGCTCCGGCTTTGCCGAAGCGCTTGCAGCCTGCGGCGCAAAGGTTGCCGTATGCGATCTTCGTCTTGAGCCTGCTCAGGCAGTTGCCGACAGAATAAATGCTGACGGCGGCAAGGCTGTTGCGGTTGAAGCAAACGTGCTTGATAAAGAGAGCCTTCTCTGTGCAAGAGAAAAGATCAATGCCGAACTCGGCACATGCGATATACTTCTCAACGGCGCGGGAGGCAACAACCCCAAAGGCACGACTACAAAAGAATATCTTTTTCCCGAAGATATCGACGGCGGAGAAGATCTTGTAACTTTCTTTGACCTTGACCCCAAAGGCGTTGAATTTGTATTCAATCTCAATTTTCTCGGAACGCTTCTTCCCACACAGGTGTTCGCACGCGATATGGCGAAGAAGCCCGGATCGGTAATACTCAATGTTTCTTCAATGAACAGCTTTCGTCCGCTTACAAAGATACCCGCATATTCGGGCGCGAAAGCGGCTGTGTCGAACTTTACGCAGTGGCTTGCGGTTCATTTTTCAAAGGTCGGCATAAGAGTCAACGCGATCGCCCCCGGATTTTTTGTTACAAATCAGAACCGCGGAATGCTTATGAACGCTGACGGCTCGCTTACTCCGAGAAGCGAAAAAATACTCGCTCACACGCCTATGGGCAGATTCGGCGAGGTGGAAGATTTGACCGGCACGCTTCTGTGGCTGTGCGACAACGGCGCTTCGGGCTTTGTAAACGGTGTAGTTGTTCCGATTGACGGCGGATTTGCCGCTTATTCGGGAGTATAAAAAAACAATAAAAAATCCCGCGTGAGCGGGATTTTTGTTTTGTACCGAGTTTTGCTTTATTCGCCCTTTGCGAGCTTTTCATAAAATTCTTCAAGGTCGTTTTTAAGCTCGTCGGTGTTTTCGCAGATGCTCAGCTTTTCAACCCAGAAAGCTTTGTATATTCTTATAAGCATAAGCTGAGTATATGCCACGCTGCGATTGAGCTTGTCTTCAGCCTCCGCAAGAGTGGCGTCTGCTTTTTTCTGTTCGGTGAGCTGCTCGTCTATGCCGTATTCTTCGCCATCTTCGCTTTCGGCTACCTTTTCTTTAAGCTCGCTTTCGGCTTTTTCGAGTTCTTCTTCAAGCTCTTCGTCCTGCTGAATCTCCTCTTCGCTTTTAGGACGTCTTACCGTGACCGTAGCGCGGCTGGCATAGCCGGGAACAAGATCCTTTACGTTTTCTTTTAGAGGTGAAAACTCGTATTCATCGGCTTTCTTTTCGTCGATTTCAACGTTAAGCTCGTAGCCGAGGAAGGAAAAACGGTCACGATAGCCGTCGCAGACGGCGTTTACCTCCGCAATAAGCTCGTTCTGGCGCGAAAGAATCTGCTCGTCTGACATTGTTTTGCGTTTGATTTCCATATGTTACACATCCTTTTCAAGAAATATTTACGGCTTTGTGCCGTTAAAGTGCGAAAAAATGTTGAAAAATAAAACACATTGGTGTAAAATATAAAAAAGATAAAAAATAAAAGCGAGGATATCCGTATGCACGCACAAGATATAGACAGAACAATGACCTTTTCCGTAGGAGCGCAGAGCGAAGAGGACACAAAGCAGATACTGATAACCGTTTATGAAGCACTTCTTGAAAAGGGCTATAACCCCATAAATCAGATAGTCGGATATCTGCTTTCGGAGGATCCGACGTATATAACGAGTTATAAAAATGCGCGTGCGCTCATCCGCAAGATAGACAGGGACGAGCTTATGAACACGATGGTAAAAAAATATCTCGGTATTTGAATTACATTATTATTATAAAGCATACTGCGGCACGATTGCAAGAGTTTTTTATCCGAATGAAGCCGCAGTAAGCAAAACAGGCAGAACTTTTTCGTAAATTTTATCAAAATCGCATGGCGGCAAGGGGTTTTTTCCCTTGCCGCATTCTATTGTGAATGCGGGAATTCCGAACTCGTTTATGACCCAATCCTTATATCCGCCGTAGGAGGCGATGCCGTCGGGACGGGAAACGGTATAACCGGAGACGCGCGAAAAACACTCCGCCAGCATAAGAGAGCCGCGAGGGTAATTGCCGAGATAATCGTAATAGATCTCTTCACCCTGCGTATGAAGCGCTATCGCGGTTTTCAGTTTTGGAGAGAGAAGCCTTGTGAGATTGCACAGCGCATGAGTTTCAGGCTCGCTTTCGGGATATTGCCCGCCGAAGCGCGTAGGACCACCCGAATATATGCCCATTTTGCGTTCAAGCAAGCGACATTCCGCAAAGCCTACGTCGTAGTTGTGATTTAAGTCTACGCCGCGCGCGTTTGCCTGCCAGTGCGTAAAATCCCTTCCGCGCGGATTCATTGATATCAGACGCGGATATAAAACGTGCTCCTTCGGAAAAGCGCCCTGCTGAATATCTATCCCGTCAGGATTTATTACAGGGACGACAAACATCCTGCGCTTTGAAAATATGTGCTTTACGTCAAAGCCGGCAAGAAAAACGTCATCGCGCAGCGCTTTTGCACAGTCAAGCACGAACTTTACGCAGATAAGCGCAGTGATATGCTCCGAGCCGTGATGCGCTCCTACGACAAGATGGCATACTTCTCCTTTTCCGAAAGCCATACATTCTATTGGCTGACCGACAAGGGAATACCCTATTGTGCAAAGCGATATGCAGGGATATTCGGATGCTGCCGAAAAGCAGTAGCTTCTTATTTTATCGGACGGCGCCGCCGTGCAGAAATCAAAGTCCATATGCCACCCCCCAAAAGAACTCCCGCACTTTTATGATATGCCTTCGGCGGAATATTGCGACGGAAGAAAAAAGTTCGTATAAAATTGCATTTCAGGTGAGAAAAAACGCCTTTATAATCGACTAATAAAGAAAGCGGGCAATTATTATAAGGCTTATGCCACACATATGTCAAAGTTCACAATAAAATGAGGAAAAACGCCGAAAAATCCTTTTTCGGTTGACATTGTTTGTATATATGTGGTATATTATTAGTTACCAACGTGGGAGGTGAGTGTCATTAAAAATATAAAACAGAAGATATTACCGTCGCTCCTATGCGGATTTGCGGTCGGATTTACTTATATCTTTTTCGGAGCGGCAGATACGTTTGCGGGGAACAGGGGAGAATTTCTTTTCTCCTTCGGCGACTTCGGCGGATATCTTGCGCTTATAGCTACGGCTGTCTCACTTCTGATAACGCTCGTGCTTCTTATTGCGAGAGGAACTCTTTTTCGCGTGCTTTTCGGAATATTTTTCTGGATAGCGTTTATGGGATATGTTCAGGGAACGTTTCTCAATGTCGGAATGGGGTCGCTTGCGGGAGACGACGTCGGTACGAAAATAAGCATAGGCTTTCTGATATTTGATACCGCGCTGTGGATAATCACAGCGGGATTATGTATTTTCGGAGCGATTAAAATGAAAAAACACGAAATGATAAAAACAATCGCCATCGTACTTTTGGTAATGATAGTCGGTATGCAGACGGTAGGATGCGTATCGAATATCCCGAAGCTTACGGACAAGCCGACGCAGACGACTGCTACGACGAAGAACGGCTCACAATCCGGATCTGAAACGACCTCGATCGAAACGACTGTCGAAACAAGGGATGACGAAGACGACGAAAACGTAAGAAAATATCTTACCGAGATGGGGATAAACGAAGTTTCAGGCGGCAAAAACATTATAGTTTTTGTGCTTGACCGTTTTGATATCGACTATTATAACGACGTTGTAAAAGATGACCCCGATTTCTTTTCAAAGCTTAAAGGATTTACTTTCTTTGACGACAATATATCGCTTTTTTCAAGGACGTATCCCGGCGTTGCAACGATGATAACAGGTCTTCCGTATATGTATGACCGAAGCGCCGAAAGCTGGCTCGATAACGTGTACGGTACCTCGCCTTTCCTTTCCGATCTTAAGAAGAACGATTACAAGATAAAGCTTTATACAGCCGATTATTACGGTTACAGAAATGCAAGTTCGATGAAGGGAACGGTTGAAAACATTTCAAGCGTCACAAAGTACACTGTAAACGACAGGGCAGGTCTTGTCGGAAATATGATGGCGCTTTCGCTTTACAGATGTCTGCCTTCCGTGCTTAAATCAAGCGTGGGAGTATCAACTTCATCATTTGGCAGAGTTGTAAGCTATAATGGCAAGGCGCCTGCATACAAGGTTGACGATCCGCGCCTGCACGAGCTTCTCAAAGACGGGCTTTCCGCAGACGACAGCAAGGGTTCGTATATATTCATTCATATGAACGGCTGTCATCAGCCTTACAATATGGATGAGGACGGCAATCGCGTTGAGAACGGAGCGTCGCTCCCCGCTATCAGAGGCGATTTCAGAATGATATATTCATACATTGACGAAATGCGCCGTCTCGGGGTTTACGAGGATTCGACCATTGTTATAACGGGCGACCATCCGAGCGCAAGGGACGACGGTGAAATCCCAACTCAGCCGAGAATAACATCGCTTTTTGTAAAGCAGTCCGGAAGAAGCGACGAACCGCTTGAATATTCTCATGCGCAGGTATGTCAGGACAATCTGATAGCCACTCTCGTCAAGTCCGCAGGAATAAAGACCGAAAACGACTACGGAAGATCGTATTTTGAAATAGGCGAGGGAGAAAATGTGACTCGCCATCACAATTTTGAACTTTATGATGACGGCGACACAAGAATAATCGACTTTGCCGTTACGGGCAAAGGAAGCGATTTTTCAAACTGGAAAATAGTTTCGGATATAAACATAGGGTCGCTTTACAACTGACCCCGTGACAAAGGAGAACAAATGGACACCCTGATGTATTATATATGTTATCCGCTCGGATACGTTATGAAGTGGTGTTGGGAGCTTTTGGGCAATTACGGCCTTGCCATAATTCTTTTTACTCTCTGCACAAAGATAATACTTCTTCCCATTTCGGTGTGGGTACACAAGAATTCGATAAAGATGGTGACAATCCAGCCGGATATAAACTTTATAAAAGCAAAGTATTACGGCGACAGGGACAGAATTGCCGAAGAAGAAACAGCGTTGTATAAAAAAATAGGGTACAGTCCGTTTGCTTCGGTAGTGCCGCTGCTTTTGCAACTGTTGCTTCTCAGCGCGGTAGTTTATATAGTAAAACAGCCGCTTACAAGTATTCTTCATATAAGCGGCGAGACTGTGGAAGCGCTTGCAAAAGGCTTCGGACTTGAAGAAGGCGACCAGCTCGGCATCATACGGATGATACAGTCGGGAGCCGAGCCCGACGCTTCGCTTTCGGTTGCCATATCGCAGATAAAGAGCTTTAACCTTTCGTTTGTCGGCTTTTCGCTCGGTTCGGAGCCTTATAAGGTTTGGGGAATTTATACCCTTGTTCCCGTTATTGCAGGTGCATCGTCGCTTCTCCTTTGTTGGGTGCAGAATGCGATAAACGTTCTTCAGGCGGAGCAGAGCAAGCTCAACAAATACGGAATGACGGTGCTTTCAGTAGGCATTTCGCTTTCTCTCGGATTTTTCGTATATTCGGGAGTGGCACTCTATTGGATAGCGAGCAATCTGTTTGCGATAGTTCAGCAGCTCATACTCAACGCCGCTATAAATCCGAAAAAGTATGTGGATTACGGCAAGCTTGAAGAAAGTCGCACCGCACTTGCCGATATAGAACGTCTCGGCGAGAGCAAAAACGATGAAAAAGCAAAAGAAAACGCAAAAAGAGAAAAAACGGACTACAAACGGTTTTTCAAAATAGTAAACAAGCATTTTGTAATTTACTCCGAGCGCAGCGGATTTTATAAGTATTATGAAGCGCTTATAAACAGTCTGCTTAAAAAATCAAACATAACGATCCATTACATAACAAACGATCCCGACGATGCGGTATTTGAGCTTGCGAAATCGAACGCGAAGATAAAGCCCTATTACATAGGACAGAAAAAGCTTATAACGCTGATGATGAAAATGGACGCCGACATAGTCGCTATGACGACGCCAGACCTTGATAACTTTTATATAAAACGTTCGCTTGTCCGCAAGGATGTTGAATATATCTACGTTCCGCACGATATGATGAGCGTTCACATGGGTTTCAGAAAAGCGTCGCTCGACCACTTTGATACGATATTCTGTACAGGAGAACACGTCGCAAGAGAAGTAAGAAAGACGGAAGAAGTATACTCGCTTCCGCAGAAAACGCTTGTAAAGTTCGGTTATCCTCTTGAAGAAAAGCTTGAAAAGGCTTACGAGGATATGGACAAGACGCCACACGATAAAAAAGAAATACTTATCGCGCCTTCGTGGCAGGAGGACAACCTGCTTGACAGTTGCGTGGATAAGCTCATAGAGCAGCTTATGTGCGACGAAAATCATATAACCGTCCGTCCTCATCCCGAATATGTAAAGAGATATCCGGAAAAGATAAAGCTGATGACACAAAAGTATGGGGGCGTTCCCGAAGAAAAGCTCAGCTTTGAGCTTGACTTTACGACAAACAAGTCGATATATTCGTCGGATATTCTCATAACGGATTGGTCGGCTATTGCATATGAGTTCTGCTTCTCAACCAAAAAACCTGTGCTTTTTGTAAATACAAAAATGAAGGTTGAAAACCCCGAGTGGGAGAAGATAGGCTATACGCCGTCCGAAATATACCTCCGCGACAAGGTCGGAGTCGCACTTGAAAAGAGCGAGCTTGACAAAACAAAAGCCGTAGCCGATGAGCTTATGGCAAGCGGAGAAAAGTACAAGGAAAAAATTACAGCGCTTTTGCACGAGCATCTTTATTCCTACGGCAGCGGCGGCGAAGAAGGTGCAAAATATATTCTTTCGCGGCTCAGCGAAATACAGAAGAAAAAGAAAGATTCATAAGGAGAATTCAACAATGAAACGTATTAAAATAATTTTATCGGCATATCTTTGCTTGGGTATGATGATATTCGCTTCCGTAAATGCGGCGGCATATATAGATCCGTCCGTCGTATCGTATGCGGCACAGGCGATCGCCGGAATCGTTATTGCGGCAGGCGCGGTGTTCTTTGTGTGGTGGAGAAAGGTAAAGAAAAAGGTTTCCAAAAAGCTCGGAATTGACGAAAACGCCGGCAAAGAGGTCGAAGAGGACATAGTTATAAGCGACGAAAAAGAAGAAAACAAATCCGAAGAAGATAAAGCACCTTCCGATAAAGCCGACGGAACAAACAGCGACAACAAATAAGACGATTAAAAATTCAAGGGAGGCAAGTTCAATGCTGGGGATATTTATTTTAGGGGTTCTGGCTGTTGTGATAGGCGCAGTTTTGGTCTCTGTCAGGAGAAACGAATCGCAGAGAAAAATAAAAACGATTGTCGGAGCTTCTGCGGCGGTTGTAGGCGTTGTTATGTGTGTTGCGAGTTGCGTTCGCGCCGTTCCTACAGGCCATACCGGAATAGTTACGACATTCGGTAATGTTGAAAGCTATACATACGAAGCGGGCGTGCATTTTGCAGCGCCGTGGAAGACTGTCGTCAATATGGACAACAGAAACCAAAAGGCAAGCATAGATCTTACCTGCTTCTCTTCAGACATTCAGGAGGTTGACGTTACATATTCACTCAACTATCAGATACAGAAAGCCAACGCGCAGGATATTTACCGCACGATAGGTACAAAGTATTATGAAACGGTAATAACTCCGCGTATTCAGGAGGCCGTTAAGAGCGTTATGGCACAGTACACGGCGGAACAGCTTCTTGAAAAGCGTGCGGAGCTTTCGCTTGAGATAAAAACAATTCTCACGGAAAAGCTTGATAATTACAACATCGACGTACTTGACACATCGCTTGAAAACCTTGATTTTTCAGACGCTTTTACAAATGCGGTAGAAGCAAAGCAGGTTGCGGCGCAGAAGAAACAACAGGCGGAGATCGAACAGGCGCAGGCTCTTATGGAAGCCGAATATGCAAAGCAGATCGCCGAGATGAAAGCAAATGCCGATGCCGCAGTTGCAAAGATCGCAGCGCAGGCAGATCTTGACGTTACGAAAATTCAGGCTGACGCCGCAGAATATGCGGGACAAAAGGACGCGGCAATAATCGGGCAGGTAAGAGACATTCTTGCTGCCGACAAGGAGAACATTACGGATGAGGACATAAAGAACCTTGTTACCTATTATTATGTTCAGAAGTGGAACGGAGAGCTTCCGCAGACGTATATAGGCGCGGAGGACTTCTATAAGCTTCTTTCCTCGCTTGCGGAAAAGAACTGAAAACAAAATTAAAATCATGCTTGGAGAAACCTTTTCGTAAAACACGGGAAGGCTTCTCTTTGTGTTTTTAGATACTCAAGGGAAAAAACGGTTAAATTCTTGTTTTTTTCAAAATGTTGCAAAATGATTGACAAAACCGAAATAAAGTAATATCATATAATAATACATAAAGCTTCCCGAAAAAATACGGGATATAATTACACAGGAAAGGAAGAAAGATATGCGTGCAATGGTGGAAAGCACGGGACCTGTCGCTTCGGTTATAATTTCCATAGCGGTAATGCTTTTCTGCGGCTTTCTGATGACGCGGATAACCAAGCTGCTTCGGCTTCCGAACGTGACCGCTTATATAGTTGTCGGAATTCTCATAGGACCGTACGTTCTTGACGTAATACCGACAAAGGTTATAGACGGAATGGAATTTCTGCCGGATATAGCTCTTTCGTTTATAGCGTTCAGCACGGGAGAGTTCTTCCGACTGTCAACCTTGAAGAAAAATGGAATGAAGGTAGTCATAATAACGCTTCTTGAGTCGCTTGTGGCTACGCTTTTCGTATTTATAGTTGCATATTGGGTGCTTGGACTCGACCTTGCATTTTCCGCCGTGCTTGCGGCACTTGCCGCCGCTACGGCTCCGGCTTCGACAATGATGACAATACGTCAGACAAGAGCGAAAGGCGACTTTGTCGATACGCTTCTTCAGGTCGTTGCGCTTGACGACGTTGTCGGACTTCTGGCCTACAGCGCGGCGATATCGATAGCACTTGCTTCATCTGCAACCGGAGGTTCTGCCGGATTTGAAAGCGTAATAAAGCCGATAATCTTAAATCTTGTTGTGCTTTTGCTCGGAGGTCTGTTCGGGCTTGCGCTTAAATTCCTTATGAACAAGCGCTCCACAGATAACAGACTTATCGTTTCGGTGGCGTTGCTTTTCACCTTCTGCGGAATATGCGCCATGATGGACATTTCGCCGCTTCTCGGCTGTATGTCAATGGGAATGGTTTACATAAACACAACGGATGACGATAAGCTTTTCAAGCAGCTCAACTATTTCAGTCCGCCGATACTTCTTCTGTTCTTTGTAAGATCAGGCGTGACGTTTGATCTCGGTGCGCTTGTAAATACTTCATCGGCTGTCGGCGGCGTGCCGCTTCTGCTTGTGGGCGTGCTGTACTTCTTTGTAAGAATTATCGGCAAGTATGCGGGTTCGTTTTTGGGATGCGCTATTGTCAAAAAGGACAAAAAGGTAAGAAACTATCTCGGACTTGCACTTATTCCTCAGGCGGGGGTTGCAATAGGACTTGCCGCTCTCGGAGCGCGTATGCTCGGAGGAGAAACAGGCAACGCGCTTGAGACCGTTATTTTGGCGTCGAGCGTACTGTATGAGCTTATAGGTCCTGCGGCAGCAAAGCTTTCGTTGTATCTGTCGCACTCGTATTCAACAAATCTTGAAGAAATAACAAGCGACGTACCGCTTACAAGCGATGGCGTTCCCAAAACCCCTGTTGAAATTCTGACGGAGAGAATAAAGAAGATTCAATCCGAACTTCCCGCCCACAGCGAGCCGGCTCAGTCGGAAGAAGAGCAGGCGTTCCTTGAAGCAGCGGAAGAACAGTATGCAGCAATGGGTGCTATGGGGCGCAGACGCGGCTTTATAAACAGAAAGTAAAGGAGATTATACAATGATTTACGATCCTATTGCGGAAATACTCGGCGGATGGTCGTCGGAGCTTGGACTTTGGTCTGTGGTGTTCAGAATAGTTATCTCGCTTGTCTTGTCCGCCATAATAGGCTGTGAGAGATCGAGCAAAAGACATTCGGCGGGACTCAGAACATTCATAACTATATCCCTTGCGTCAACGGTATCTATGCTTGTTGACCTTGCACTTATAAGCGATACGGGAATAAAGGTTCCGTTGCTTTCTGCGGCGACGATAATTTCTTCGGCAATGATAAGCGGAAATTCAGTGCTTTTCAGCTCAAGAAATCAGATAAAGGGACTTACGACTTCTGCAGGACTCTGGGCTTGCGGAATAGTGGGGCTTTCTGCGGGTGCAGGATTTTATACTCTTACCATTGTTGCATTTGTAACAATACTTCTCAGTCTCTCGCTTTTCCCGCGCATAGAAATATTTCTTAAAAACCGTTCAAACCATTTTGAAGTACATCTTGAACTTAAAAACAAGAACAACCTTCAGGACTTTGTAACGACCATCCGTGAACTCGGACTGAGAATAGACGATATTGAGGCTAATCCGGCATATCTTAACTCCGGCCTCAGCGTTTACACGGTCGCGATAACGATAAGCTCCGACGAGCTTAAAAAATATAAGACGCATACGGAGATAATCGAAGCGCTTCGCACACTTGATTACGTTCACTATATTGAAGAAATGAGATAAACCGACAGAAAATCGGTCTGATATGAAAAAGAGCTTTCGCAGGAAAGCTTTTTTTTGCGCGCTTGAAATGTTCACAAAGAGATGGTATTATATTAAAGGAACAGCTTATTTTTCGACAAAAAAAGATGTAAAAACAAAGAAAAAACGTGTTTTTGCGACTATAATAAAAAAATCGGGAAAAAATTTTTATAAAAAGTGAAACCATCCCGCAAAAAAACTGTATATAGGGATAGGAGCGCATAAGAGCAGGAGGTGAAAACGTGGAGGATGAGCAGATAATAGACCTGTATCTGAATCGCAACGAAGCGGCCATAAGCGAAACGGAAAAAAAGTATGGGCCGTATTGCATGAAAATAGCAATGAATATTCTTGAAAGCGAACCCGACAGCGAGGAATGCGTAAACGACGTTTGGCTGAAAACATGGAATTCAATTCCGCCGAACAGACCGCAAAGTCTTGCTACATATCTCGGAAAGATCACGCGGAATATTTCAATAAACAAATATAAAATGAAATATGCCGGAAAACGTGCCGAAGGAGAATTCGCGGTTTCCCTCGATGAACTCGACGAGTGTGTTCCGGGAGGTGAAACGATGGATATGGAAGAGCAGGCAAGGCTGATAGGGAAAAGCATAAGCGAATTTCTGCACACGCAGAAAGAGCTTGCACGCAAAGTCTTTGTTTGCAGATATTTTTATTGCGATTCGGTATCTGAAATTGCCGAAAGGTTTGATATCAGCGAAAGCCACGTTAAATCATTACTGTTCCGAACGCGTTCAAAGCTAAAAACGCATCTTGAGCGGGAGGGAATCACGGTATAGAGTGAAAAGAGAAAATATGAAAAATGAAATTCTTGCAAGAGCTATCACCGAGATAGACGACGACTTGCTTGCAGAGGCGCGTGAGCCTGTGAAAAAGAAAAAGCCGAATTACCGCATAATGATAACAAAATATGCGGCGGCTGTGGCGGCATGCTTTGTGCTTGTGTTCTCATTTGTGTTCTTCGGAAATTACGGAAGAAGCGGTGAGCTTGATATAAGCATAGACGGGCAGTCAATTGTGGCGGGAGAGGACGACATACTGTTGCCGCGCATCTCCGTTCATACTACGGAACAGACCCCCCGCGATATGAAAAAGATGACGGTTCCGATGGAGATAAAAGTCGACGGAAGAACCGCTTCGGTCACAGCATCTTCTGGCGGAGTAATACACACCGAAAGCGGTGAAGAGTATGAAACGCTTAAGGTAAAGAGTGGCACTGGCATTGAATGGGTCGTGGACGTCTCGTGCAAAAGCCAATTTGAACTGACGGTGACGTCAAAAAAGCAAACCCTTATAATCAAAGCCATCTATGATAGCGAACGGGAGTGTCTGATACTGTCCGCTACGGAAGGCAAAAACTAAAAAATCACTATACGAAAAGGATGAATTAACATGAAAAAAATCATTGCACTTGTAATTGCAAGCATTATGCTTGTTTCGGCACTCACACTTGTTTCATGCGGAAACAAAGACAACCCCAATGAATCGACGAACGGTACAACAACAGAAGCAACCACTACAACAGAGAAGAAAGAAACTCCCGTTACTCCCACTTATGCAAATGCGCTTGACCTGTACAATAAGATTTGGGGTACTTACACAGACGATGAAAAATTCCCCTCCGGCGGCGGCGATGTGGATCACAATTCCGATGAAGGTCCCGGCTTTTTCGATATAGAAAAGAACAAAGAATCCATACAGGTGAACACTCATATCACGGATGAGCTTCTCAAAACGGTTACAAACGACGCGGCAACTCTTATGCATATGATGAACACAAACACATTCAGCTCCGCAATTTTCCACCTGAAGGATGCTTCCACTGCGGAAAGTTTTGCAAAGGAATATGAGAAAGCCGTTCAGAATACACGCTGGATGTGCGGCTTCCCCGAAAGAGTTGTGGTCCTTTCCGTTGGTGAATATGTTGCGGTTGCGTTCGGTTATGAAGATTTGACTTCGACTTTCAAAACCAAATGCCTTGCTGTCGACAGCTCGGCAAAGCTTCTTATTGACAACGCCATAGACGCATAAACCGCAAATACAGAAAATAAGCACGGCACCGCTTGTGCGGTGCCACAACTATGTAAAAAGGTGGACGTATGTTATTTTCAAGTATTCCGTTTTTATATTATTTTTTACCGTGCGTAATATTGCTTTATCTCATAGCTCCGCGCTTTCTTAAGAACACGGTACTGCTTCTTTCAAGTCTTGTGTTCTATGCATGGGGTGAGCCGAGATATGTTATATGGATGATACTTTCCATTTCGCTCGGATATATTTTCGGTCTTTTGATAGAACGCTTCAGAGAAAAGCGCGGTATAGCAAAGCTGTTTATGATACTTTCCGTAATAAGCAGTCTTGCCGTGCTCGGGTATTTCAAATACGCTGACTTCTTTATTTCAAATATCAATGCTGTCACGGGACTTTCGATACCGCTTCTTAAAATCACACTTCCTGTGGGTATAAGCTTTTATACCTTCCAGATTCTCAGCTATACGGTCGATGTTTACAGGGGCGATGTTGCAGCACAGAAGAATCCTATTGACCTTGCCACATATGTGGCACTTTTCCCGCAGCTTATCGCAGGACCTATCGTGCGTTATTCCGATATAGCACAGCAGCTTAAAAACCGCAATCATTCATTTGAAAAAATATCTGCCGGAATGAGCAGATTTATAATCGGTCTTTCAAAGAAGATACTGATAGCCAATATGCTTGGCGAGCTTTGCGATGTTTTCAAAGCTTCAAATGACAAATCGGTGCTCTTTTTCTGGCTTTACGCGATAGCGTATACGCTCCATATCTATTTCGATTTCTCCGGCTACAGTGATATGGCAATAGGACTCGGAAAGATATTCGGCTTTGACTTCCTTGAAAACTTCAATTATCCTTATATTTCGGGAAGCGTTACGGAGTTCTGGCGCAGATGGCATATGTCGCTCGGCTCATGGTTCCGCGACTATGTTTATATTCCGCTCGGCGGAAACAGAGTAAGTCAGGCGCGCCACCTTTTCAACATTTTTGTTGTATGGATGCTTACGGGAATGTGGCACGGCGCTGCATGGAACTTCATAGTATGGGGATTGTACTTTGCAATAATACTGATGATAGAAAAACTGTTCCTGCTCAAATATCTGAAAAAGAGTAAGGTGCTCAATCATATTTATGTACTTCTGCTGATAATAATAAGCTTTGTAATCTTTGATGCGGCAAGCATGAAGGATGCTTTATCGTACATCGGTGCGATGTTCGGTGCGGGAGATTATCCGTTTATCTCAACAGAGTTCGTATACTATCTGCGCAGCTACGGTGTAGTGCTTCTGATAGGTATTATAGGCTCGACGCCGCTTCCGAAGCTTGTCACAAAGAAGATAGACGAAAGCAGTGTCGGCGGAAAGATAATGACTATCCTTGCACCTGTGGTACTTTGTGTATTGCTTGCGGTATGCACGGCTTGCCTTGTTGACGGTTCGTACAATCCGTTCCTCTATTTCCGCTTCTGACGGAGGTTTATTATGAATAAAAAAGTGAAAAGTATAATATCTTTTGCGATAATTGCCGCATTTTTTGTGACGATGGTTACCGCCTGCTGGGCAGTGCCTTCAAAGCAGTATTCGGACAGCGAACGCAGAGATCTTGCTCAGTTTCCGAAGGTCGATATAAAGACGCTCCTTGACGGCAGTTTTATGACGAAGTTTGAATCTTACACGCAGGATCAGTTTCCTCTGCGTGAGAAGTTCAGAACGCTGAAAGCGATGATGAGCTACTACGTTTTCCGCCAGCTTGACAATAACGACATTTATATAAAAGACGGATATGCAGCGAAGATAGAATATCCGCTTAGTGACAAGTCGCTTGACTATGCAGCCGGAAGGTTTGAATACGTTTATAAAAAATTTATGGAAGGAAAAGCTTCAAACGTATATCTTTCCATAGTGCCGGATAAGAGTTATTTCCTTGCGGACAAGGGCGGATATCTTAAAATGGACTACGAAAAGCTCGTTGCCGCGATGAAAGATAAAATGACCTATGCGCAGTATATAGACATAATGAATACGCTTGAAATATCCGATTACTATAAAACGGATACTCACTGGCGTCAGGAAAAGCTGATTGAAACGGCAAAGGTGCTTGCGTCCGGAATGGGCGTCACGCTTGCGGGTCAGTACAGGGAAAACACGCTCGACAATCCCTTCTACGGCGTTTATTATGGTCAGGCGGCGCTTCCGATGCCTGCGGAGACGATCAAATATCTCACAAGCGATATTCTTGACAACTGCATAGTTACAAACTACGAAACAGGCAAAAAAACAACCATATACGACATGGAAAAAGCATATGGCAAGGATCCTTACCAGATGTTCCTCTCCGGTTCGATATCGCTTATGACGATTGAAAATCCGAACGCAACGACAGACAAAGAGCTTGTTATCTTCCGTGATTCGTTCGGAAGCAGTATAACTCCTCTGCTTGTCGAGGGATATGCAAAGATAACGCTTGTTGATATTCGTTATATCAACCCCGATTATCTCGGCAGATTTGTAAACTTTGAGGGAAGCGATATTCTGTTCCTTTACAGCACGCTTGTTCTCAATAACAGCGAAACGATAAAATAAGCTATAAAAAAGGGGCACTGTAAAATTGTTTTTACAGTGCCTTTTTATCAGTTTACCGTTCCGCCGCGAAAAGCGCGGTTTATTTCGGCAAGCTCTTTTTTGCCGTCTATATATTCCTGATATATTTCAAATGCGTCTCCGCAGCCTATGCCGTCGCATCCGGAGCATCCGCTGCAGCCTTCGCCTCCGAGCGACTTGCGAACGATTGCTTCACGCTGTGCGCGTGTTGTGTTTTTTATAAGATATTTTTCGTTTTTTTCCATATGAAAAGCGCCGTCCTTTCGGGTAAAGTTTTACCCGCACGGCGCTTTTTTATTCGCAATAATCAGACGAGGGTGAAATCCGCTTTTGCCGAAAGCTTTGATTCCGCTCTGTAAGAAAGATAATCCGCATCGGCAACTCTTTCGTCGAGACTCATTTTTCCGAAAATGCCCTTTGAAAGGAAATTATCCGAAATGAAGTTTATTCCGTATTTTATAAACTTTGTTCCCGGAAATTCGTCCTGACTGTAGTGAACTTCGTTTTCGTCAAAGATGAGCTTTATTGTTTTTGAGCAGGGAGTTTCAATAAAGTCAAGCTTTATTTTAAGTACGGGAAGGTAATCTTCGTTTTCGGCAAATCTGCCGTGAACCGCAACTCTGAACGGAAGCTCACCGAGTTTTATCTCTGTTTTTTCATAGTCGGAAAAGCCTACGGGGACGGAGATTATGTCGTCTCCTTCAAAGAAAAAAACAATAAACCTTCCGTCTTTTGTTTCAAAGCCTATCTTTTCAAGACCTTTTCCGAAGGTGTTTCCACAGACCTGAAGAGCTACGGGAAAGACGCTTATTGAATTGGTTTTTCCTTCGGGAAGCGTACAGAACTTACCGTCAAGCTCCGCCATCATTTCAAGAGCCTGCTTTTTGTCTTTGCGCGCTGTGATGAAACCTTCATAACGGAAGTCCTTTCTTGTGAGACGTTTCATCATTGCGTCGAGAGAGGGGGTGTCGTCCCGGATGACGACGTCCGGAGCCTCCGAGGCAAAGTATTTTTCGCATATGCGGCAGAAGGGCGCCTGCTGGAAGAACTCGCAGTTGCCTGCATTCGCAGTGATTATTGTATTTGTATTTCTGAAGCAGAACATATTCTGACCGAACATACCGTTGAACAAAAACGAATCGGAGTTTCTGCCTATCCAGATCTGATAGCCGTAATCGAAATCGCCGTAATCTTCCGGAACTTTTGCATGCGCTCTTGTCGCGCGCGTTATATAACCTTTCGGAACGAGGCGTTTTCCGTTCCATACGCCGCCGCAAAGCACAAGCTGACCGAGTTTAGCCATGTCTTCCGGACAGATATAAAGTCCCCAACCTCCGCACTCGGTTCCGAGCGGACCCTTTTCCCAGAATATATCCTTTATGCCGAGCGGTTCAAACAGTCTCGGGCGGAGATACTCGGTTACGGTGGTTCCGCTTTTATGGTGCACTATGCAGGCGAGCATATATGTGTTCAGGCTGTTGTAGAAAAACGTTTTTCCTATACTGCCGAACGGCATTATGGTAAAGAATTCTTTTTCCCAATTTTCTTCTACCACCGCGCCTATTTCGTTAAAGCACGAGCTTGAACGCATTGTGAGAAGATCCTCGACGGTAAGCTTTTCATACCGTTTTTTTGCTATGGGATTTATATCGGGAATTATATCTACCACTTTTTCATCAAGGGAAAGGCGCTTTTCACCTATGAGTATTCCTATGGCAAGAGATATTACGCTTTTACATTCCGAAAAAGTGGATTGCGGAAGCGTTGCCTCATACGGACCGAACATAGCCTGAGTTATAAGCTTTCCGTCCTTTATTATTGTGACGCCGTGAACATCCACATCGCGATTTTCATAAAGCTCGCGAAGAAATTCGGCTATTCTCTCGGACGGTATCCCGACTTCTTCTGGTTTTGCACGTTCAAACGGTTGTTTTATTACCGCATTTTTCGGCTCTGCTTTCAGAATGGGATTTTTTGTTGTGGCTATGACAGGAACCTTTGTGTCGGTAAGACGCTTTATATACTCTATGGCTTTTGACGGATATGTTATTCCCATATTATACCCTCCGGAATTTTAACTTTCATCTATTATTTTAACACTGATTTTTGCATTTTACAAGGCTGTGTTGACATTTTGCTCTGCGATTGATATAATTTATATGCGTATAAAAGCGAATCCGACATTTTTTCGGGGATTGCGATACGAAAAATATCGTGCGGAACCGAAAATATAAATATATGCGTTGACAATCGCGCGGTTTTGCGGTAAAGTTAATTTGCTGTGAAAAAACGTGGGGAAGGAGGGACTGAACTTATGCTTTCCGATGCAAAGTGGATATGGCTTGACGAGAGCGCCCACGCGGACGGGATATCCGCTCATGGAGGATATTGTGTAGCAGAGATTTCAAAGGCTTACAGGCTGATGAAAACAGGTGTAAAGCTTCGTGTGCAGGTGTCGGCTGATACCGTATACAAGCTTTGGATAAACGGAGCGTTTGTTGGTTCGGGACCTACATATCCGCTTGATAAAATGAGCTTTTATTCCGAATATGAGATTCCTTCCGCGCCGGACACGCTTCTGATAAAGGCGGTAGTGAGAAAATGTCCCGGAAGCGAGGCTGAAAGCTCGCACGGTGAGGGAGGTTTTATACTTTCGTGCGATATAGAATATGACGACGGAACGGTTGAAAACGTCTGCACCGATGAAAAATGGGATGTAAGATATTTGCCGTGCCATATAAGCGACACCGAAACGGATTTTACCGTCGCACCGTGTGCATGGGAAAAAGCTGTCGATGTGCATTATAATGCAGCACTGGCAAAATCGCCGATTCCGCAGCTGGTTGAGCACATAGTGCTTCCCGATCCGCAGGAGATGTACGTTTGCCCGAAGCATTCAATGGCACGCTTCTGTGTGGCTTTTCCGGCACTTCTTATAGCTTATCCTATGTTTTCTGCAGACGGCGATGACTATGAAATCACTCTTGAACTTGTAGAAGGGGAGGACATTCCCGCGCGCACGGAAACTATTCACGCTTATGGCAGAATAGATTATGTTTCAATTCAATATACAGGCGTTTCAAAGCTGATAATAAATGTTGTAAACAACGGAAAGGGCGACGTTAAAATATTTGATGTGCAGCTTATCCGCAGCGAATACCCGACTATAAGAAAAGCGGCGTTTTCCTGCTCGGACGAGGAATTGTGCTCGATATGGCAAAACTGTGTAGGAACGCTTGAAAACTGCCGAAGAGATTCTTATATCGAGAGTCCTACGAGCAAGAAGTTCATATCCGCCATAAGAGATATTCGCTTTGAAGCACTGTTTTCTCAGGTGGCGTTTGGGGATGTATCACTTGCGCGATTTGATATATTAAAGCTTTCTGAGAGAATAAAAAAATCTGCCGGAGAGATTGAAAACTCGGCAGGACTGCTTTCGTTTATGCCGATGATATGGGATTACTATATGTATACCGGCGACGCATCGCTTTTTGAAGTTACAGAAGAGACGATGACGACGCTGCTTGACGTTTTCGACTCCTACCTTTCGGATGCGAAGATAATAGACGCTCCGCCCGATTATGCTCCTGTGGACAATATGAAAATAGGTGGTTATTCGCTTGAAAATCCGCCGAAGGCACTTGGTCAGGCTGTAATTACGGCGCTTTACTATAAAGCACTTGACATCGCGTCCAAAATCTACGCCGAGAGGGGCAACAACAAGCTTCGTACGGCATACAGGCTTCGTGCTGACGCTGTAAAGAAGGGTTTTGAGACGGCGTTTTTTGACAGGGAACGGCAACTTTGCTTTGCCGGTCTTGCGACGAAAGACAAAAAAACGTGTCGCGCACCGAAAAATCCGGGAAAGAAATATTATACGCGGCATGTGAACGTTCTTGCGGCGCTTTACGGACTTTGCGACAGTGTGTCGGCAAAGCAGATAGCATTGAGAATTGCAACTGATAAGTCACTCGGAGATGTTCAGCCCGGATTTATGGCTTATCTGCTTGAAACCGTTTTGCGATACGGACTTTTTGAAAAACACGGTATGAAGCTTATCCGCCGTTGGAAGGACTTCGGAGATAAGTGCAAAAACGGAGTGGGCAGAGAATGGGACAGCGAAGGCAAAGGCTTCGGCTACGGCGGAGGATGCGCTCCGGCATATTATTTGCCGCTTGCACTTCTCGGATTTGAAATGGTTCGTCCGGGCTTTGAAGAGATAAAGCTTGCTCCGCACCTTTACGGTCTTGAAAGTGCAAATATCAGTATTCCTACTCCGTACGGATATATAACCGCAAATATGGAGAGAGGCAAGCCGGCTGATATAACAATCCCGAGCGAAATAAAATATACTATTGTATAAAACAAAAAGTGCAGACGGCATAAGGATAATTATAAAATCAAAAAGGAAGTTTATATATGAAGCGTGAAAAAGTAATACTTAAAAAACTGAATTCTCTTGCAAAGACGCCCGTGTATTCGAGCGACTTTGCCGCAGGCGCGGATCTTTATGCCGCGACGGACAGCGACATTGTAATAGCTCCGGATCAGACGGTGATGGTCGGCACGGGAATTGCCGTTCAAATTCCCGACGGACTTGTGGGACTTGTTTATGCGAGGAGCGGACTTGCTTCAAAGCGCGGAGTTGCTCCCGCAAATAAGGTTGGGGTAATCGATTCGGACTATCGCGGAGAAATAATTGTTTCGCTTCACAATCATTCCGGTCAGCCGCAAACAATATCCGCAGGGGAGAGAATTGCTCAGCTTGTGATTGCTCCGTATATCCGTGCGGAATTCGAGGAGAGCGACACTCTTGACGAAACAAAGAGAGGCTCCGGCGGATTCGGCTCTACGGGAACAAAATGAAAAAAGCAAAATAAAAAGCTCCGCTTTACAAAGCGGAGCTTTTTATTTTACACGTAAGTATAATATGCCAAAAATCGAGTTGCTATCAGTCGAATATCAAATCGTCCTTGAAGGCTTCCCATCTTCGATAGCCGTCGCTTCCGGGTTCGCCTGCATAGTAACGCGGACAGTCTTTTCCGTTTACATCATAGTGGCGGATCACGTTATCTTTTGAAATTCCGTACTTGTCGCAAAGCCACGAGACGAGCTTGACAAGTGAATCATATGTAGCCTTGTTGAATTTTCCGTCGGCTGTAGGGTGGCACACTTCAATTCCTATTGAGGAATAGTTTGCGTTTCTTCCTGCGTGATATGAAACTTCGTCTATGGGCATACATTGAATTATTTCTCCGTCAAGACCTACGATGAAGTTTGAGCTTGCGGCGCGTTCTCCCGATATTGCGTAGTTTCGGAAGCAGCTCCAGTTCTGTTGTGCCGTAGAGGAGGGATTTGCAACGTAATGAACAACTATCTGCTTTGTGGAGGTTCGCTTGTGACCTACCCGTGAATAAGGGTTTATGGGCAAGTCTTTTTCTTCTATGAGCTTTTTCATTTCCTTGTCCGTCGGGACGCGGGGTTTTGACGTTGTGGTTTCCTGCGACGTTGTGGTTGTTGCGGGAGGCGGAGCTTCCGTGGTCGTTGTTGTGGCCGTTGTAACGGTGGTCGTCTGCGCGGTCGTTATCACGGTAGTGGTTGCGACCGTGGACGTTTCGGACGAAGATGTTGTTTCGTCGATCTTTTCAAAAGGTGAAGTCAAATTTATAATAAATACTGCTGCCACTATTATAATTGTAAGTCCCAAAACTCTGAAAAAGCCGACCGAACCGCCGCTCGATCTTCCGCTTTCCCTGAAACTTTTATTTTTCTTCATGCGCGCCTCCTTTCAAATCAATTCGACTAAAATTATACCACAAAAAGACGGGTGTGTCAATTAAATCTCGCTTTTTTCGTAAACCACTATACAGAACTCAACGCGTGTATCGAGCGAGGTCAGTAAATCAAGTTTTTTTCTGTCTTTCTCGGAGGTTTTGTAGCAGTACGGCGTCATTGTGAAAAGGTCAAGGATCTCGCTTTGCGAAGCTAAATGAATACGGTACGAAAGCTCCTTTTTATACATAAGTGTAAAACCCGGAAAGTCAAGCGTGTCAATGACATTTTCGTATGGCACGTCATAGACGGCCTCCTTCAGTTCCCACAGGTGGCGCTCAAGAGGGAATACCCTTATCATCTTTGCGCCCGGCGCGGATATTCTTACGAATTCTTTCGGCTCGTGCGGTGCGAAAAGGTTGAGAATGAGATTTGCGGCTTCGTCTGCTATCGGGAGCGAAAACGCGCTTGCAACCGCAAGCGATATTCCGCAATTGCGCTTTCCAGCAGCGTCAAGCGCCTTCTTCGATATATCTATTCCGTATATGTCGCACGGGATGTTTTTTTCTTTCATTGTTTTTGCGATATGCTCCGTGTAGTAGCATTCACCGCAACCGATGTCGGCTATCACGCCGCCTTGCGGAATAAGTCCGACAGCAATATCACAGACTTCACTGCGGAGCCTGTCATAATATCCGAGCGAGAGAAAACGTGTTCGTGCCGATACCATTTCGCCGTCATCACCGTGACGTTTTTTTGACGACGTCTGCGACATAAGCAGATTTATGTATCCGCGACGTGATATGTCGTAGCTGTGCCCGAGAGGACATTTCATCTGCGAACCGTGCTTTTCAAGTCTTTGTCCGCATACGGGACAAGTGAATTCTGACATATGCTGCTCCTTTGTAATATACAAAAGTATAATATATAAAATTACCTGTATCTGTCGAAGATTATGACGACTCTGCCTCTTTTGGATATGCCGTCCGACGATATAATTTTTGCCTTTCCCATCCCCCTGAGGACTATTTTATCTCCGTCTTTTATCGGGGCATCGGGCTTTGATGCTTTTATGTCGTTTACGAATGTAATACCCGCCGACACTGCTTCTTCAGCCTTCGATCTTGAAAGAGAATATATTGCCGAAAGCACGCAGTCGAGTCTCATCGAAGCCACCGTGTCACGCATACGTTCGATATTCACTTCCGGAAGAATAACTTCGGAAAGCGGAATTTCACGCACCGAAAGCGGAACTCTGCCGGCTTTTTCATAGTGAGAAATTAAAAAATCCACCATTTGCGGAAGCACGAAAATGTCAGCCGAACATTCCGAGACAAGAATGTCACCGGTGGCTTCACGTGTTATTCCGAGCGCAAGCATCGAGCCTAAAATATCACGATGAGAAAGCTTGGGCGAGCCTTGCGCCCAAGTGCATCTTACGGCTCTTACGGGCTGATCTTCGCCTCCATCGAAGAAGTATGACGGAAACATCTCATCGGGATAAAAATCGGGTATAAAAGCGCATATAACTCTTTCGGCATTTTCATATCCGCCGAAGAATACCGCGCGCGCTTTTTCTGCGGCGCAGAAGCGCTTTGCCTCCGAGAGTGAGGCGGCATCGAGAAAGTGCGTGCTTTGAATACAATCGCGTTCGCGACAGTAACGAAGCTTGTCCGAAAGGTGAGAAACAAGCACGTCTTTTTCGTTCATATACACACCCTCCGAGCAAAAATAATACAAAAGTATAAATAATCAAAAATCATGTTATTACGGTGCTTTTTGAAGATTATAGCCTGACGGATTCTCCGCTTTTTATTTCGATCGCGGAGCCATCCGAGCTTACCCATACGGAAATTGCCGACGGATTGAAGATTGTCTTTTGATCCTGCGATAAGATAAGCGCGCGCTGCGCGGTTATATAATCGCAGATTTCAATATTTGTAGCATACCAGACATCGGAAAGACCGGAAAGCGAAGCGCACATTTCTTCGGCAAGCTGCCAATTGTCTGCACGATCGAATTCAAAGCTGTGTCCCCAGATATCGATAAGTCCGCCGTAGTTCCACGACTGATTTATCCATGCGTTTTTGAAATTTTCTATAATTTTCGATGCTGCCGAATGATGACAGGTGGGATTCCAATCAAGAAAGTCCGCCGGAATCGATAGTCCGCCCGTAGCGCCTGCGTTGCGTGAATATGCTATGCCCGCCGCCTTCATCGCCGTTACGGTAGCGGCGTTTTTTCCACCGTAGGGAAGCGACATTCCGCGCACGAGCGTTCCCGAAAGGGCTTCAAGTTCGGCACGGCAACGCGTTATTTCTTCAAGCTGGGCAGAGATTGGCATTCCGACAAGATGCGGATGCGAATAGGTGTGTCCCGATATTTCGTGACCGGAATAAAGCGTTTTTACTTCGTCTGAAGAAATTACCGTGTCACCGCCGAACCTTGACGGTATGAGGTGGAACGTCGCTTTGAGTCCATACTTGTTGAAAAGTGCGACAAGCCGCCTGTCGGCGATGTTTCCGTCATCGTAGCTGAAGGTTACGGCGAAATGCTTTCCGCCGGGATATCTGTCATATCTGATCATATCGTCACCGTTGATATTTTCGGTATTTCAAGCGGCTGCTCGTCAACCGAGATCCAGAGATCGATATCTGTGGGGTTATAGAAGGTCTTTCCGTCTGCTGAGCGGCGAAGCGCTTTAAGGGCATTGACATAATCGTAAATTTCAATATTTGTGGCGAACCAGATCCCGTCTGCGTCATCCGCAAGCGAGGCAAGAACGCCTTCGAGCTGTTGCCACTGAACAGGGTAGTCCTTATTGTCAAGCTCGTAGCTGTGTCCCCATATATAAAGCACGCCGCCGGCGCGCCATATTGCCTTTTCAACGTTGTACAAGAATTTCTTTACATAAGGTTCGCATTCATTGTGGTGAGTGGTGGGATTCCATATTCTGAAATCCGAAGGAAGCTCGAAACTGTTTGTTGCGGTGGCGGTTCTGCCGTAGACAAGGGAAGCGGTTTTCATTGCGGCAAAGGTCGTATCCGGACTGTAAGTGCCGAACGGATATGCAAGTCCGCGTATGATTCTGCCCGTGGCGTCTTCAATTATCTGCCTGTCTCGGATAAGCTCCTCATACTGATCCTGAACGGACATCCTTTCAAGATGCGGATGTGAATATGTATGGCAGGCTATTTCGTGACCGCTGTAAAGCTCTTTAAGCTCGGCCGCCTTTATTCCCGTACCTTCGGTTTTTATAAGCGAAGAAGAAATAAGGTTGAACGTGCATTTTGCACCGTACTTGTTGAAAAGCTCGACAAGACGTCTGTCTGCGGCACCGCCGTCGTCATAGCTGAACGTTGCGGCATAACGTTTTCCGCCTGTATATCTGTCATATTTTATCATAAACAAAATTTCCTTTCAGAAAAGCGTTTCGATTATCTGCTGTGTTTTGCAGCTTTTTTGGCTTCTTTGTCAAGACGGTCTTCTTTGTTTGCCATTGCTTTGAATATTCCGCCGCACGGAGCGTCGCCCAAAGCTTCGCAGAGACATCTGCAAAGTCCCGGTCTGGACGGAAATGCTATAAGAGCGTCGCTGCATTTGTATTTGCTTGCTTTGAGCTGCGGTATCGGCTCGGTTGAGACAACTATGCAACGCTTGCCTGTTTTATAAATGTCGGCGCGCGGATCGTTCTCCGCTTTATAAAACGCTGTTTTTGAGTATTTTATTTCACTTGTCGGAATCGAATGACTTTTTGCAAACGCGCACTTCCATGTTACGGAGTCGTCTGTTACGACGAGCGTTTCAAAGCATTTCTTCCACATCTGCGGCAGACCTATTACACAGAAAACGCCGAGAAGAACGAGTATAATAATACCTGAAACGAGAAAGCGCCCGTCTTTATAATGCAGATATGCATAAAAAGACAGTGCCGTCATTGCTATACCGGCGCAAACGGTGAAAACCAAAAAGAACCGTCCGAGCGTGGTGAGTGCGGGGTGACTTCTGAATACTTTTTTCATTTTACGTAGCTACCTTTCGAAAAGTTTTTGAAGATCAAACAAATATATTTTACAGCAAACGAGTTGTCTTTTCAAGCGTTTTGAAAAATATGTGAAAAAACTTTAACATACGGTGCGTTTATATGCTATAATATTAAAAACGGTCGAAAAGGAGGCTTTTCACGATTTGAAAAAGATAATGGCGGTTTTCGGAACACGACCGGAAGCCATAAAAATGTGTCCCGTGATAATTGAACTGAAAAAGCGAAAAGATGTCGATTTATACGTTTGCATAACAGGACAGCACAGGGAAATGCTCAGGTCGGTGCTGGATATTTTCGGCGTGAAAGCCGACTGCGATTTTGATATAATGAAATCAGGGCAGACGCTTTTTGACATAACCTTTTCAATTATCGAAAAGCTGAAAGCCGTGCTTGAAAGGGAAAATCCGGACGTTGTACTTGTTCACGGCGACACGACGACCGCTTTTGCGGCGTCGCTTGCCTGCTTTTATATGAAGATACCCGTAGGACACGTTGAGGCGGGACTCCGCACATATGATGTTTACGCTCCGTATCCTGAGGAGTTCAACCGTCGTGCGATAGACATAACGGCAAAATACCTGTTTGCGCCGACAAGGCTTTCCGCCGAAAATCTTCTGCGCGAAGGCGCGGACGAAAAGAAAATATTCGTGACGGGAAACACCGCCATAGATGCGATGAAATATACGGTAAGCGGCGACTATTCTTCTCCCGTTACCGAATGGGCGAAAGACAGCAGAATGATACTTCTGACAGCGCACAGACGGGAGAGTATAGGCGAGACAATGCGCGAAATGTTCCGCGCCGTGCGCAGGATTGCAGACGAGTTTGATGATGTGAAGATAGTTTATCCCGTTCATCCGAATCCGCAGGTCAGAGAAGCTGCCGGAAAGATACTTTCGGATCATCCGAGAATAAAGCTTATCGAACCGCTTGACGTTCGCGATTTTCACAATCTTATGGCAAAGAGCTATCTTATACTTACGGACAGCGGAGGAATACAGGAGGAAGCGCCGTCGCTCGGAAAGCCCGTGCTTGTCCTTCGGGATGTCACCGAGCGTCCGGAGGGGATAGAGGCAGGAACGCTGAAACTTGCCGGAACGTCCGGCGAGAGTATATATTCTGCCTGCAAAGCTTTACTTTGCGACAGAGCCGAGTACAATAAAATGGCTCGCGCCCAAAATCCGTACGGCGACGGAAATGCATCGAAACGGATAGCGGACGCATTGCTTTGCGACAATTGAAATATCAAGGTGCTATAAGAATAAATCGCAAATTATACCGAAGTATAAAATTATAAAAAATAAAATCTGTTTGTAATCGTATTTATGTAGAATTTTCGCTTGCGACGAAAACTGTCCGCAAGCGCAGGTCGCGAAAAAAGCAAGTATTGACAAATTAAAATGTTTGTTATATAATGTAGTCTCAAAAAAGAGCGAAATACAGGAGGGTGCAATTATGAGTATTTTACTTGCCGGCGGTGCCGGATATATAGGTTCTCATACCGCGGTGGAGTTGCTTTCCGCAGGCTATGATATAGTTATTGCGGATAACTATTCAAACAGCAAGCCCGAAGCGGTACGCAGAATAAAACAGATAACGGGGAAGAGCTTCCCTGCTTACGAAGTGGACGTGTGCGATGCCGAAGCGCTTTCAAAGGTCTTTGAAAAAGAGCATATAGACACGGTAATTCACTTTGCGGGACTTAAAGCCGTAGGCGAATCCGTTGCACAGCCTATAAGATATTACAGAAACAATCTCGATTCTACGCTTACACTGCTTGAAACGATGAAAAAGTATGATGCGCACAACATCATATTCTCTTCATCGGCAACGGTTTACGGCGACCCGGACGAGGTGCCGATAAAAGAAACGGCTCCGGTAGGTCGCTGCACGAACCCTTACGGCTGGACAAAATATATGATAGAGGTTATTTTGCAGTCGGCGGCAAAAGCAGATCCCGAGCTTTCGGTGGTTCTGCTCCGCTACTTCAACCCTGTCGGCGCGCACGAAAGCGGACTTATCGGCGAGGATCCGAACGGTATCCCGAACAATCTTATGCCGCGTATTGCGCAGACGGCTGTCGGTAAGCTTTCGCAGATGACTGTTTACGGAACGGACTATCCCACAAAGGACGGCACGGGCGTAAGAGACTATATCCACGTTGTCGATCTTGCAAAAGGTCACGTTGCTGCGGCGGATTATGTCGGCGCCCACAAAGGAGTTGAAGTGTTCAATCTCGGAACGAGCGTAGGATACAGCGTGCTTGAGATGATATCCGCATTTGAAAAAGCGTGCGGAAAGGAAATAAAGAAGGTAATGCTTGACAGACGTCCCGGAGATATCGCCGAATGCTATGCCGACGCTACGAAAGCAAAGGAAATGCTCGGCTGGAAGGCTGAAAAGAATCTTGACGATATGTGCGAGGACACATGGCGCTGGCAGACGAAAAATCCCAACGGTTACGATAAATAAAAGCAAAAGCCAAACAAAAAAGCGTTTTTCCGGAAGGAAGAACGCTTTTCTCTTTTCACGGACGAAAAAATGTGATACAATATAAAAAAATAAAAAATTTGCAAAAGCGGTGAGATAATTCCCGCCGCAATGCGACTAATAGATACAAAGGAGCGAAAAACAATATGCCGGAAGATGAAAATATAAATACCGGTGCGATATCATGCGACGCGGGAGCAGACCTTTACAGGCGTTGGCTTGGCGGCGACGGCACGGCATTTGACAAAATAATTGAAATATATCACGACGCGCTTATATTTTTTGTTTACGGCACAGTGAAAAATTTTGCCGACGCTGAGGATATAGCTGCAGACGTTTTCGCCGACCTGATCGTTCATCCGAAAAGATACTCTTTCGGATGCTCGCTTAAAACATATCTTTTTTCTGTGGCGAGAAACAAAGCGGTGGACAGGATCCGCCATCGCAGACGTTTTTCCTATGAAGATATAAACGAAAGCGCCGAAAGCATATCTGACGGAAAGCTTCTTGAAGATAAACTTATTGCCGATGAAAAGGCAAAAGCAGTGCGCGACGCGCTGAAAGAGATAAATCCGGAATACGCTTCTGTACTCAGGCTGACGTATTTTTACGGATTTTCGGGCGACGAGGTGTGTTTTATAATGAATAAAAACAAAAAGCAGATGGCAAATCTGCTTTACAGAGGAAAAGAAATCCTTAAGGAAAGCGCTCGAAGGGAAGGGGGTTGAATCGGTATGAAGAATATGGACGAATTCCGTCGCTCGGTGTATGAAAAAGCCGAAAAGAAAGCTGCGGAAGAAAAAGCAAAGAAGCTCAGAATAACAAAATTCGGGACCATTGCCGCGTCGCTTGCCGTAGTTATTATTCCGATAATGCTTGTGGAGGGTTCAATGCCCAAAAACAATGAAACGGCGGAGTCTTCCCCGAGTTATACGGAAACTCGCACAGACGGCGTGAAAACAACCGCCTTTTCCGATGAAGTTTCAGCAGGTGTTATTCCTTCGGGTGATGTGGAAGATACTACGGAGAAGGAAGAGATGTATAAAACAACTCCGGTGTATACGACTACACCGATGTTCACTGTAGCGACAACGCCGATGTTTACCGAATTCGAAACAACGAGATCCGAAACGAGCCGCGTAACCACCACCCGCGCGCCTTTTGAACCCGAAACGACGGTTGCCTGCACGTCAGACACAGAGACTGATATCGTGACGACGGGCAGTTCTGCAACCGTTATGGTGAGCGGGAAAATGATAACCTTGAGAGAGGGCATGTCGTATATGGAAATATGCGGGATTATGGGAAGCGACGGAAGAGTCGCTCTCGGCGCGCCGACATACAGGTGGGTGTGCGACGATGCCATTCTGACCGTAAAGTTCAAACTCGCAGGCAGTTCGGATGAACCCTATGCAGAAAGTCTGAAAGCCGTTTCGTTTACGGTAAGCCGTTGAGTCAGAACAAAACTACCTTATATAATAAAGGAGAAAAACACAATGAAAAAATTTTTTGCAATGATACTTGCACTTTCAATGCTTGCGCTCGTGCTTTGCTCGTGTGCAAAGACAAAGGTTGAGCCAAAAGTGACAAGGGGTGATCTGCCGACGATTGAACCTACAAACGTAAAAGCCGCAGGCGACTTGCTGAAAGATTTTGTGGCAACGGAGGTTACGGGGAAAGACGCCGACGAAAAATTCAAGAGCGGCATGCTTGATTTTGCAGTAAAGCTTATGCAGAACACGCTTGACGAGGACAAAAAAAGCTCGCTTATCTCGCCGCTTTCCGTTATAGTTGCTCTCGGTATGACGTCGAACGGAGCAATGGGAGAAACAAGAGAAGAATTTGAAAAGCTTTTCGGCTTCTCCGTAGACGAAGCCAACGCATATCTTTACACGCTTGCACATTCGCTTTACAGCGGAGACAAGGCGAAAGTCGAGCTTGCAAATTCTATATGGTTCGGAAAGGACGGCAGAGTAGCCGTTCACGACGACTTTTTGCAGTTGAACAAAAGCTACTACGACGCTCAGGCATATGAAGAAGATTTCTTCAATCAGAAAACCGTCGATAAGATAAACAAGTGGGTGAGCGAGCATACGGACGATATGATCGATGAGATTATCGACGCTATCGATTCGGATACGGTTATGATACTTATAAACGCGCTTGTTTTCGACGCTCTGTGGAGCAATCAGTACGAGAATTTTCAATGCGAGAAAGGAGTCTTTACAGATTACGACAATAGCAAGAGTGACGCCATTTTTATGAAAAGCAAAGAAACGCTCATAGCGACAAAGAATGCGATCGGCTTCCGCAAAGATTACGAAGGAAGCTATGCTTTCGTTGCAATGCTTCCGGACGGCGACGTTTTCGATTATGTTGCTTCACTCACGGGTGATGAACTCGGACAGATACTTTCCGGAAAGAAAAACGATTATAACTATCGTGCGAAAGCATATCTTCCCAAGTTTGAATACGATTATGAACTCAGTCTTTACGATGCGCTCGTGTCAATGGGACTGAAAAAAGCTTTCTCTCCCGTCGAAGCCGACTTTTCGGGCATAGGCGATTGCGCGGACAACATCTATATCGGAGAAGTACTTCACAAAACGCACATTGAGGTAACGCAGTCCGGCACAAGAGCGGCAGCCGTAACGGCGGTGATGACAGAAACTACCGGCGTAGAAATGCCTAAAATAAAAACAGTGAAGCTTGACAGGCCGTTTGTATATTTTATAGTCGATACAAATACAAATCTTCCGATGTTCATGGGAGTTGTTACGGAGATAAAATAAGGAGAAGTTATGAGAAAGAGGATAGCTGCAATGATAGCCGCAATAATCATGGTCGCACTTACGGTTATACTTTGCTCGTGCGAGTCAAAAAGCGCAAAGCTTATCCCCGTTAACGAATATGATAATCCGAAAATGGATCAGGCTGTTGCGTCCGAAATTAAGACAGCATACTTCAAAAAGCTTTCGGACGGGAATCTGACCGGCAAGAGACTGCTGCCGAAATCGGCGGAAGATGTGTATATAAGATATTACACAGACCTAAGCCAATGTAAGGCGGTGTATATGGGATGCGACGGACTTGTGTTCACCTGCGGACTGAGAACTCTGGAGATTGACGGATATGTGTTTCAATTTTCAAACGAAGTTTACTTTTATAAGGACGGGAAAATTTATTCGCCGAACGAAGCGTATGATGCGGGACTTATCACAAAGGACGAGGCTTTTGAAACAGCCACTTTTCCCGCTTCGACCGCGCACAGACTTGATGATCCGAGAATAGATCAGGTCGTTGCGGCTGAAATAAAGAAAGCATACTTCAAAAAACTTTCGGATGAGAATCTGACAGAAAAAGGATCGGTATATTCGCCGCAGTCTCCGAGCGATCTGTTTATAATGTGCTATTATGGCAATTTCAGCGGATGTGAAGCCGTGATGATCGGCGGCGACGGAATCGATTATACCGAAGCGTATCGTCCTGTTTATGTGGCGGGGTATGAAATCGTGTTCCCGAGCGGGCAGCCGCTTTATATGTATAAGGAAGGGAAGTTCTGTCTTGTCAAGGAGGCGTATGACGCCGGTGTCATTACAAAAAACGATGTTTGCGAGTTGGCTGAAATTTTTGCCCTTCTGACTGAAAACGACTGAAACCGAATGAATTTATAATTTTGAAAAAACGCGTTTTCGCCTTGCGGCGAAGACGCGTTTTTCGGTCGGACGAATAAATATCGATAAAAATACGCATTTTATGTATTGAATGCGACTGCGGTTTTCTGCACTTGATGTAAAACACAGAAAAAAATTTGCATTTTTTGCACAAACACATTAAAAAATTTTATTTTAAACTCCGTTTTTTTGAATAAAAATGCTCGTACATGAAATTATTTTATTGAAAACATTGACAAACAAACGGTGATTTGATAAAATATATAAAATATTATTCATAGTTTTGAAACATAAATCGGTGAATGATATACCGCCGGCGGCTTAAACCAACCAAAAGCTTTTTCGGCGGTAGGTTGCCTTTTCCGAAAGAAAAGGTAAAATAAATATTATGAAAAGGAGAAAAACAAAATGAAACTCACAAAGGTTCTGGCTCTTGCTCTCGCACTTTGCATGGTCGTTCTCGCGCTGGCTTCCTGTAAGAAGACTCCCGTTGATCCGAAAGTTGACCTTGCAGACCCTTATGCAGGCAAGACACATCAGGAAGTTTCCGACGCGCTCTATGCACAGGTGCTCGGAGAATTCAACGAATACTATCAGGCAGCTCTGAAAGCTAAAAGCACATCCGAAAGATTTGCTCTCATGGCTATTGCCGAAGCTAAGCTTCTCGGTCAGGGCGTAATGCTCCCCTCGTCTTCACAGGGCGGTAACTACGCTATATCCAGAGTTGCTCCCTATACGATCACATCCGTGCTCTGGGGCAACGACTCCGACAGATTCCATCAGGCTGTCATCGTTAAGGGCGATCCGCTCACACCCGCTGTTCGCGATGAGATGAAGGCTAAATGGGCAGAGCTCAAGGGTACAGGCACATATGAAGCTTGGGCAAAGAGCTATCTCACAGGCAAGGGCTATGAGCTCAACGACGTATATACTCTCGGATACACATCCGACCCTACGACATGGGACGCACTTGCAACATCGCAGGCTGCTGACGCCGAAGCTATCGTAAACACTTACGACGGACTTCTTGAGTACGACGTTGAAAACGTTCAGAGACCCGCACTTGCTGAGTCTTATGAAGTTTCCGAAGACGGTCTCACATACACATTCCACATCCGTAAGGGCGTTAAATGGGTTGACTATCAGGGCAACGTTATCGAAGACGTTACAGCTCACAGCTTTGTAAAAGGCATGCAGCACATGATGGACGCTAAGGAAGGTCTTGAATTCCTCGTTGACGGCAAGATCAAAAACGCTTCTCAGTACATGAACAGCGAAATCACAGATTTCTCTGAGGTAGGTGTTAAGGCTACAGACGACTATACTCTTGTATACACTCTCGAAGCTCCCTGCTCATTCTTCACAACAATGCTCGGATACGGTTGCTTCGCTCCTATCAGCGAAAAGTACTTCCGTGCAAAGGGCGGCGCTTTCGGTATGGAAGAATATGCTGCAGCAAAAGAGAAGGACACATACACATACGGTACTTCTTTTGAAAACATCGCTTACTGCGGACCGTACCTCGTAACATCCGCAACAGAGAAGAACTCCGTCGTATTCGACCTCAACCCCACATATTGGAACAAAGACAACGTAAACCTCAAGAAGATCGTTTGGAGATTCATCGACGGTCAGGATCCTACAGAAGCCTACACGCTTATGAAGGACGGCACATTTGCAGGCGCAGGTCTCAACACTCAGGCTATTGCAAAGGCTAAAGAAGACGGTCTCTTTGACAAATATTCTTACATTTCCAGTACGGACGCAACGGCTTACCCGATGTTCCTCAACCTTTATCGTGCCGCATATGCAAACTTCAACGACGCAACAATTGCAGTTTCCGAAATGAACGATACAGATAAGATCAGAACAAACCTTGCAATGGAAAACAGAAACTTCCGTCTTGCAGTTGTTACGGGTCTTGACCGTGGTGTATACAATGCTACAACTCAGGGTGATGATCTTAAGCTCACAAACCTTGTTAACTCCTATGTTCCCGGCACGTTCGTATCTCTCGACGAGGACGTAACCGTTAAGATCGGCGGCAAGGACACAACATTCAAGGCAGGCACATATTACGGTGCTATTCTTCAGGCTGCTCTTGATGCAGACGGCGTTAAGGTTAAAGTTTGGGATCCTACAGCTGATGAAGGCGTAGGTTCATCCGCAGGCTTTGACGGTTGGTACAATGCTGCATACGCTCGTGAAAACCTCAAGAAGGCTGTTGAAGAACTCAAGGCTAAGGGCGTTGAAATCACAAAGGAAAATCCGATCATCCTTGAACTTCCTTACTATGATGTAAACCAGACTTTCTCCAACAGAGCAAACGCTCTCAAGCAGTCCATCGAGTCTTCTCTTGAAGGACTTGTTGAAATCAGACTTATCAAGTGCGGCGGTTCAAACGCTCTTAACTGGTACTACGCAGGCTATTATCCCTCCACGGGTGACGGCATGAACTATAATATCATGGATAACTCCGGTTGGGGTCCTGACTACGGTGATCCTTCCACTTATCTTGATACAATGCTCCCGGACGGCGACGGCTACATGACGAAGAGCATCGGTCTTTATTGATTTTTTGCCTTAATAAAAATTAAATAAATAACTGCATAATAAGGGGGCGGCGATTTTTCCTGTCCCCTTATTATGCATATAATGAGAGATACGGCTTATGACAAAATACTTACTGAAACGGTTGCTTCACGGGCTTGTTTCCGTAGTGATCGTCGTCGCGATCGTAATGCTCCTGGTATATACGCTTATGGATCGCGAACTTATATTTGCCAATGACGGCACGTTTACAAAAAGAGTAAATAACGACCGAGAAATCTACAAGTATTCCCAATGGGAAAAATTCGGCTATCTTGACTATATAACATATAACGAATATCTTACCTCGCTTGTGAAGTCAGGCGAAATAACCGAAGAAATATGCGCTGAGGCTGCCAACATTGCAACCAAAGAAAACGAAGACAATCCGACGGCAAAAAAATATGCGGCAAAATTCAAAGAATATTATGAATCAAAGGGATATACTGCCGTTCGTCTTGACGCTGTAATGGTATCATCCAAAAAGGTTGCCAGCGGTGGAAAACAGCAGCTTTTCGTATACAAAAATACCCCTATGATAAAAAGAATGATTTCCTTCTTCGGAAGGGTAGTGTCCGTTGATAACATTCACTACGTTGAAGACGATATAGAGAACAGGGGACTTACCTTTACGTTTTATGATCCCGTCTACAACACTCAGCCCGGAACCGGAGAGGTGGCAAAAAACAAGTTCTCTCCTGCAATAATAGGCAACGGCACGAAATATAAATATCTCGTTTACTTCGACAATAAATTCCCGTTTGTTCATCAGAATCTTATAACGATAAATCTCGGCGTTTCGATATCGGTAAACCGTAACGTTGACGTTTTCCAGACGATGACACAATCTCAGGGCGCTTATATAAAATCAGAAACGGTTTATCCGACAGGACTTGTTGAGGACAGCGCATATGATCTTCATTCGGCAACATATGCTTATGCCGGTGCAAAAGACACGGCTGAAATCTACTCCGACCGCTATGTTGACGATTACATCAACACAAACGCGGTAAAGAACAATCATTCAAAACTCGGATATTCGTTCATAATCGGCATAATCTCGGTTATAATGTCTTACTTCCTTGCAGTGCCGCTCGGCATACTTATGGCAAGAAAGAAGGACAAGCTTGTAGATAAGATAGGCACGCTTTATATCGTGTTTATCATAGCGGTTCCGTCGCTTGCATACATTTTTATGTTCAAGGCGATAGGCGGAAAACTCGGTCTTCCCACGTCTTTCCTTATGGAAAGCGAAACGAAGATGATGTATATCCTTCCCATAGTATCGCTTGCACTTCCGTCCATAGCCGGACTTATGAAGTGGCTACGTCGTTACATGGTAGACCAGATGAACTCGGACTATGTAAAATTTGCGCGTTCGGGCGGACTTTCGGAAGGGGAGATATTCTCCGGTCATATTCTTAAAAACGCGGCTATACCGATAATTCACGGTATTCCGGCAAGCGTTTTCGGAGCGCTTTCCGGCGCTATTATCACGGAACGTGTTTACCTCGTTCCCGGTGCCGGCAACCTTCTTACTACGGCGATAAACACTTACGATAACGGCGTTATAGTAGGACTTACATTGTTCTATTCAACGCTTTCGATACTTTCAATAATTTTCGGTGATATTCTTATGGCATTGGTGGATCCGAGAATTTCATTCTCAAGTAAAGCGAGGTGACAGATATGGATAAAGGCAAACTTATCTCTCTTGATGAGTTCGGCATGAGCGAGGAAGAACTCTTTTCTCGCGTTGACAACAGCGAAGCAGAAGCCGAAAAAATAACGGCTCCGCGTTATTCATACTGGCGCTCGGTTATGAGAGTTTTCTTCAAGAAGAGAATAAACATTATAATTCTTGCCATACTTGCGGTTCTTGTAATATTTGCTTACGTTTATCCGATGTTCTCTGGCTACGACAAATATGCAAACCTTATGCTTGAAGGCGCGAAGCATCTTACGCCCAAAGCGGCAATAGCAAAGCACGGCTTCAGTATACATTGGATATTCGGTGCAGGCGCAGTGGGACAGTCCACATTCGACGCACTCTGGAGCGGCGCAAGAATATCGCTTTCGCTTGCATTTGTATGCGCAGCCATAAATATGACGATAGGCGTTATAATAGGCGCTGTATGGGGACTTTCCAAACGTGTTGACGTTATTATGACAGAGGTCTACAATATTATCGGAAACGTTCCGTATATTCTTCTTATTTCGGTACTTGTAATGATACTTTCCGCAAGTTTTTGGGCAATGGTATTTGCTCTTACCGTAACGGGATGGCTTGGCATTGCGTACTTTATTCGTACACAGGTAATCATTATACGCGACAGGGAATACAACCTCGCGTCCAAATGCCTCGGAACGTCAACTTTCCGTATAGCAATGAAAAACATCCTGCCTTTCATGGTATCGGTAATAGTTACTCTTGCCGCAACGGAAATTCCTTCGTATATTTCATACGAAGTTTTCCTTTCCTACATCGGACTTTCAATGTCCGATATGTCGCTCGGTAAGCTTATTTATGAAGCCGAAGGCTCAATGCTCACGCCCGGATTTGAGTTTGAATTCTGGTGTCCCGTTGCTGTGGCTTCCATTATTACGGTCGTGCTGTATGTTGTCGGACAGAACTTAGGCGATGCGTCCGATCCCAGAACGCATACCTGATCTTATACGGAGGCAGACAGAATGGAAAATAACAAAGTTTTATTATCCGTAAAGGATCTTGTTGTAAAATTCCGCGTGCGCGGAAGAATACTCACCGCTATACGCGGTATATCGCTTGACATTTATGAAAACGAATCGATAGCGATCGTGGGTGAATCCGGTTCAGGTAAATCGGTATTTACAAAAACGTTTGCTGGAATGCTTGATGAAAACGGTTTTATAGACAACGGAAGTATTGTTTTCAGCGATGAAGAGCTTGCCGATACATGTGTTAAAAAAGGCGCGATTGATTGCTCGCTTGTTTCTTCAATAAGAAAAAAGCTTGATCTTTATTCAAAACTTGAGGCCGGTTCGGAGACATACAAGGAGATACTTTCGCTCAAATCGGAAAAGAAAAGCAAGCTTGGCATAAGCGGCGAAGAGCTTGAAGCCATAGATGACAAGATCTCCGACATTATGTTCAAGAGAACAGAAGATTTCAACTTAAAACAGACAATAGACCCTTCAAAGGAAAAAGACAGAATAAAAGAAGTTTCAAAGCGAATTGCCGAATACGACGCAGAGATAAAAAATCTCAGACACAAAAAAGAAGAGATAGTAAAAGCTCATCGCGCAGAGGCGAAAGCCGATATTGAATATCTGCACGCATATGATGAAAAAATGCTTTCTCTCAATGCAAAATATGCAAAAGAGATATCCGGCGATATTTCGGAGAAGCAGAAGCAGAGAAACGAAGTGCTTGCAAAGGAAGTATATCTTTCTGTTGGGCGCTACGGTATATTCAAGCGCATAAGCCTTATAAGATCTCTTGAAAAAAGCCTGAAAAAAGCTATGCAAATGGGTGTTGACCTCGACTCGGAGGATGTAAAAAACTCTGTGTTCGACTCCACGGTTTTCAGAGTAAGATATCTTGACGAAACGGAAGATAAGCTTCACGGAACGTGTATTATAAACCTTGCAAACGTCCGCTATTCGCAGGACTGGGGACAGATACGCGGTAAGAAGATAGCGACTGTTTTCCAGGACCCTATGACATCGCTCAACCCTATTATAACCATAGGCAAGCAGATAACCTCCATAATCATAAAGCATCAGAAATGCTCGGAGATTGAAGCGAGAGCGAGAGCGCTCACGCTTATGAAAAAGGTAGGAATACCGAATGCAGAAAACCGTTTCGATGATTATCCCTTCCAGTATTCCGGAGGTATGAGACAGAGAATAGTTATAGCGATAGCGCTTTCGTGCCAGCCGAAGATTCTTATCTGCGACGAGCCTACCACCGCGCTTGACGTTACTATTCAGGCTCAGATATTGCAGCTCCTGAAGGACCTTCAGAAAGAGTTCAAATATACAATTGTATTTATCACGCACGATCTTGGCGTTGTCGCCAACATTGCGGACAGAGTTGCCGTGCTTTATGCCGGTGAAATAGTTGAAATAGGAAAGGTAGAGGAAATATTCTACGATCCGCGTCATCCTTACACATGGGCGCTTCTTTCCTCGCTTCCGCAGCTCGCGCAGAAAAATACAAAGCTTTATTCAATCACGGGAACGCCTCCGTCTCTTTACAATCGTATAATAGGCGACCCGTTTGCTCCGAGAAATCCGTATTGCCTTAAAGTAGATACACTCAAGGAGCCGCCAATGTTCCGCGTTACGGATACACACTATGCAAAGACATGGCTGTTGGATCCGAGAGCGCCTAAGGTTGAAAAACCTGAAATTATTCAGAACATCCACGAAAAACTGATAAACGCATTCAACATATAGGAGAGGCAGGCCATGAAAAAAGAAAAAAACAACATTGGGCAAAAAGTAAATCACCTGCCTGAGCATGGGCCGCTTAACAGCGAAGGAAAGGAAATATTGCTTTCGCTGCGTAATGTGGATATCACTTTCGGCAAAGGAGATAATGCCGTAGAAGCGGTAAAAAATGCGTCGTTTGACATTCTCAAGGGCGAAACCTTTTCGCTTGTCGGCGAATCGGGATCAGGAAAAACAACGATAGGTCGCGCGGTTATACGAGTAAATCCCTGCGCCGCAGGCGAGATCGACTACAAGGGAGTTCGTATCTCCGGAAAAATTCCTTATTCGCTTGACCGTGAGGTAATACGCAACATTCAGATGGTATTTCAGGATCCGGCGGCTTCGCTCAACGAGCGTGCAACGGTGGATTATATCATCTCTGAAGGACTTTATAACTTCCACCTCTTTGAAAATGAGGCGGACAGAGTTAATAAAGTTGAAAACATGATAAAAGAAGTCGGACTTCTTCCCGAGCATCTTACAAGATATCCGCACGAGTTCTCAGGCGGTCAGCGTCAGAGAATAGGGCTTGCAAGAGCAATGGTAATGGAACCCGAGCTTGTTGTAGCGGACGAGCCTATCTCAGCGCTTGACGTGTCGATTCGTGCACAAGTGCTTAACCTTCTTAAAAAATTCCAGAAGGAAAGAGGTACAACGTATCTGTTCATAGCGCACGACCTTTCGATAGTACGGTTCATTTCAGATCATATCGGCGTTATATATAAGGGCGATATCGTTGAAATAGCGTCTGCGGAAGAGCTTTTCAACTATCCGCTCCATCCGTATACGCGCTCACTTATATCGGCTATACCGATACCAGATCCAGAGCTTGAGAAGAACAAGGTGCTCTTTACTTATGATCCTTCCGTTCACGATTACAGCGAGGACAAGCCGGAGATGACTTGCATCGGTCACGACCACTATATCTTCGGAAATAAGAAGGAGATCGAGGAATACAAGACGATAAGAGAAAAAGGCGAGCCGATAAAGTCGATCACGATAGTTCCCGGCGGAAGCGCAAAGCAGAGCGAATCAAAGAAGGAAAGTGAAGACGTGCTTTCGGGCAGCAACTACATTCTTGAAACTCCTCTCCACGACACGGGTAACATTTGGTATTCGGTGGGAGGCTTCTTCCTTCCGATAACAGGATTGATAGTCGGGGCGATATTCAAACGTCACAAGCATATACGAAACTTCAAGGCTTGCAAAAAAGGATCGATAATAGGCCTTCTGCTTCGCGCGGGACTTCTTGTTCTGTTCCTTATTTGCTTGCTTCTTGCACTTCTGTAACGGCGGTAAAATAATATGGGCAGAGGATTTTTCGGCGGAGAAAAAAGAACTCCGAACGTAAAGCCTGTTGAAAAAATAGAGCTTTCGGAAAAGAACCCTACACCAAGAATAATAGCCATTGTCGCACTTATTTTAATTGCGGCAATGGCTTTTGCCTATGGAGCGAACAAGCTTATTTCGGGAGAGAGCGGATGGCGGGATATCGAAGTCAGAAGCGAAAAAGGATATACCTGCGCGGACGATTTCCGATTTGTTTATAACATTGGTGTAAGCGGAGTTTCGGCAAATACAGAGTATAAAAAGCTTTCATCGCTTTATACAAGTGCTATGGAAGAAATATATTATGCGCTTGACGAAAAGAGCGTGCATGACGGAGCTAAAAATCTTGCGTATGTAAATCAGCATCCGAATGAAGAAACGGAGATAGATCCGCTTCTGTATAAGGCACTTGAAAGTTTTTCGGAAGACAGGAAAAAGCTTCTTTATCTTGCTCCGATATATTACGATTATGGCGATTTGCTTGACAGCGAAAGCGACGAAGAGGCAAGGGAATACGATCCTTACGAAAATGACAGTGTAAAAGAGTATTTTGCGGAAGTTTCTGCATTTATAAATTCGGGCACCGACATAAAGCTTGAACTTTTGGGTGACAACAAGGTACTTCTTTCCGTTTCGGATGAATACAAGGCTTTTGCGACCGAATACGGAATAAAGTGCTATCTTGATTTTTATTGGCTGAAGAACGCTGTTATAATCGACCATATTGCTGACGAGATGATATCTGCAGGTTTTACTCGCGGATATATAACAAGCTATGACGGTTATACGAGATTTTTTGGCAACGAGGCGCTCTCGGCGGATATTGTTGTAAGAGAAAACAGTAAACTCACGGTTGCGGCAACACTTAACACAAAGAGTAAAATGTCGGTTGTATATCTGCGCAATTATATTATGTATGACGGCGAAAAGTACAATTGCTACACATACGAAAACGGTGCTTCCAGAACACGTTATATAAGCGCGGCGGACGGTCTTTGCAGGTGCGCTGCCGACATGCTTGTTCTTTATTCGGAGAACAATTCGTGCTTTGATATTGCGCTTTCCGCGTCGGAAATCTTCATAGCGGATGAACTTGATGAGACCTCTCTCAAAACACTCGAAAATATTAACACGATATTCCATATCGGAGGAAAAGAACTTTTTACAAGCGGAAATACAGATGACATATCCCTTGCGGGCAATGGATTTACACTCAGTAAAATCAAATAAAAAAATAAACGCCGCAGCACATATTCTGTGTTGCGGCGTTTTATAACGCAAATAGAAAAGAGAATTTAATACAAATATATAAAATTAAAAACCGAGATGACACAAGAATAATCAGAAACGGTGTGCTTTTGACTTTCGAAGCTCACGATACAATGGCAAATAAATTTGCTGATCGCGTATAGGGCAGCCGACGGTCATTTCAGCGCAAAGAAGCTCGGAGCATTTTCCGCATGCGATGCATGAGGTTTTAAGCTCGGTTTTTCCGGAAATAAAATTGCTTGCAAAATCTGTGGCGGCGAGAGCCGCGCGACCGAACCCGACCATATCGCTTTTTCCCAAAGCGATAACTTCCGCCGCGACATACGGCGCAAGATTTTTCAGGTAACTCATTCCGGATGCAATGACGCACAGTCCGGGTGCGGCTTTTTTTATTTCAGCCGCCCCGCAGATAAGTCTTTCAAGACTTTTCAGCGGATGTTCGGGAGGCTTTTCCTCCGAGATGTTTGATGGAAAGCAAAGGTGGCTGATCTTGTAAGGCGAACCTGACGTTACGCTTGCTACGGAAAGTCCTTTTTCATAGAGCGATAAAACAGCTTCCGCGTCTTTTTCGGTGTTTCCCGAAAGGCCGTACCGACAGGAGATTACAGCGTTATGAGGAGCGATATCGATTATCGAATCAAAAACGCTGCCCGCATCGGGTGAAGTGCAGAGAATATCGCCGTGACAAAGCTTGATGTCAACGCCGTCAAATCCTGCCTCAAAAGCGAGCTTGGCAGCGGCGGAAAACCTTTCCGTAAGTGCTTTCGAATTTATCTTTCCCGCCGACAGCTGAATTATCAAAGGAGCGGAAGACACAGCCCTCATCTTGCTTATCAGTATTTTATACTTGTGTATATTATTGCGCGTGATAAGAAGCTGACGGCCGCTTTGGCGACAGTCTTTATCAAGCGCGGCGGTGCCGCAATATATAAGTCCTGCGCCAGACGATGCAAAACGAAGCCACCGCCTTTCCGAGAGGAAAGACGGTGAGCCGTCGTCGCAACAATCAAGACACTCCATAGGATTTACGGCAATTGAATTTGAAAGAGTGAGATGATCTCCGTTTTTGAGCCGCAACTGCGGCTTTGCCGAAAGCGGAGCAACATCCTCGCGCACGGGAATGTTTATCCCGTTTCTTCGGCAGATGTAGGAAAGCTCTTTTATCGTGCCGAAGTTATAGGAATACTCGGTTTTTTTTTCGTATGCGTACATAAGGTGCGCAGATTATTTGAGGGTTATAAAATCTGGAAGCCCGTTTTTGTAGGTGCATTCAGCTTCGCCCATTATAAGCGGAGCGATATATCTTACACATTCTTCAGTCACGCCGTTTCCGCGCTCGGTGATAAATTCTCTCGGAACGCTTCTGACAGCGTTGGCAACGGAAGCAATATCGCAAAGTCCGGCTTCGCACTTGTAGGGATCTGACGATGTGCGTACAAAGCATGCCATTTTTCCCGTTTCGCCGTTTACCGCATAATTTGCTGCGGCTTTGCCTACCATAACGGATTCATCGATATCGGTTTTCGAGCGTATGTGAGCCGCGCATCTTTGCGGCAGATTAAGCTCAACGGAGCGGACTTTGCATCCGAACTTCTCTTTTACGGCAAGCTCAAGCGCCTTGCCTGTGCCGGAAAGATACTTATGACCGAAAACGTCGACTGCGCCGCTCTGAGTGCCTTCACCGACGTAGGTTCCGTCCGCCGTACGTGCGCCTTCCGAAACCGCAACGACAACGTTCGGATGCTTTTCAAACGCTGCGGCAATATCCTCGTAGAACTTTTCATAATCAAAAGGAACTTCGGGGAGATATACAAGATCCGGAGCGATGCCCGAAAGAGAGGGAAGAGCCGCTGCGGCGGTGAGCCATCCTGCGTCGCGTCCCATTATTTCTATTATTGTAACGGCTTTTACCGTGTAAACAGCCGTATCGAGAAGAATTTCCTGCGTTACGGCTGCGATGTATTTCGCAGCGGAACCGAAGCCGGGCGTGTGGTCGGTGCCGGCAAGGTCGTTGTCTATTGTTTTCGGTACGCCCATAACGCGCATATCAAATCCAACAGAGGCACAGTAGCGTGAGAGCTTTGCAACGGTGTCCATCGAATCGTTTCCGCCGATGTAGAAGAAATAGCGGATATCGTATTTTTTGAAAATCTCAACGAGCTTTTCGAACGTTGCGGGATCGTCTTCGGGCTTGGGGAGCTTCTTCCTGCACGAGCCGAGAGCGGCGGCAGGAGTCTGTTCGAGAAGCCTGAGAGAGGCTTCGTCCGGAAGTTTTTCTCCGAGATCGCAGAAGCGCTCGGCAAGAACGCCTTCGATACCGTTTATTGCACCGTATATTTTTCCTATGCAGTCTGCGTCTTTGCAGCCGCGAACAACACCGGAAAGTGTAGCGTTTATAGCGGCGGTAGGACCGCCGGACTGACCTATTACAGCGTTACCGTAGAGTTTATTCATAACAGTTTTGTCCTTTCGTTAAAACAAAAATTTACAGAATAAGTATACCACGCAAAAAGGTGTTTTTCAACACTTTTTGTTACTTTACGCAAAAAAATAAAATCAAAACAAAAAATCGGAAATCCACAGCGGCAATGCGGAATTTCCGATTTTATACTTACGTATTAAAAGTCTGTCTGTATCTGTGCGAGAGCCGACGGTGAGATTTTTTTCGTAAACGTTTCGCCTTTCGGTACGCCGCGAAAGATATTGCTCATTATGCGTATTTTTCCGCCTTCGGTCGGATTTTCTATCCGCCATGCAAAGATATGGCTTCCGACCGGATCGGGATATATTTCGGAGTTTCTTATCTTGCCATCGTGCTGTGATGAAAATCCGAGTCCCGCTCCGTCGCAGACGTTAAACTCGAACGAAACGTTTTTGCCTATTCTGTCGCGTATCTCGTACGCCGCCAAGCCGTAGTTATACATTGTGTTGCTCCTGAAAACGATATTTTCAAAGTCGCCGCAATCTCCTCCGCCCTGAGTTGTAAAACAGGAGTCGTATATCTCAAGAAATTCACAGTTTTCGACTTTGCAGTTTTCGGCGCCGTTCCAGAATTCAACGGCGTTTCCGCAGCGTATTCTCCTTTCTTCGTTCCATACGCATCCGCCGATGAAATCAAAGCGGCAGTCGGAGATTTCAATGCCGGACGGTTTTGTCTGCGCGTAGCCGTGAAGTCCCGAACAGAGAAAATGCAGTCCGTCGAAGCGAACATAGCTCTTTCCCGAAGCAAGACAACGGTTTCCGAAAAGCGCGATCTCTATATCGCCGAACACCTCGGACGGATTTCCGTCGGAATACAGATAAAGCTCCGCACCTTGAGGGACATCTTTCTGACATCCGTATGCCGAAAACCACCACTTTCCGCTTTCGTCAAGGTCGTTTTTGTTCCATACGAGCGTGCCGAAGCTTTTTCCGAACCCGAAAATGATGTTTCCCGGTTCGCTCGGAAGCGGTATTCTCAGACGGTAGATATTCTTTTTGGTTTCTTCCCAAAGCCATTTACCGGAGCAGTTCTTTGAGCCGAAGAATTTCGGTGCGGGACCTTCCCCGTAGGTTTTGAATGTTATCGGCTTGTCCTTTTCTCCGCTCGGGGAGAAAATGCCGCAGTGATATTCGCTTCCGCGACGAAAGTATACGGTATCGCCCGGCAAAAGTGAAATGCCTGTGTGCGACGGAAGGGGAGAGGATGGGCTTTTGCCGTCGTTTTCGTCAATACCGGTGAGTGAATCGATATAATAATCAGCCATTCGAAAGGCTCCTTTTTCTGCGATTTTCTAAATTGTATCACTTGCGGGGAGTTGTGTCAAGCGCACGGACAGGTGCGCATGAATATATTTTCCGAAACCTATTGACATATAAATCATAAACGGCTATAATTTGATGTAGAACAGATGATATAAATCCTTTGACAAAATTTTAATGAAAGGAATCATATGGAGAACATTATAGAAATAAATCATCTTAACAAATCGTTCGGTGACGTGAAAGCGGTAAATGATCTTTCGTTTCGTGTAAAAACGGGCGAGCTTTTTGCGTTTCTCGGTGTGAACGGCGCCGGGAAATCTACAACGATATCAATTATGTGCGGTCAGCTTGCAAAGGACAGCGGCGAGGTTTGCATCTGCGGCAAAAGCGTTGACGGCGATATGAAAAATATAAGCGGAAGACTCGGAGTTGTGTTTCAGAATTCGGCGCTCGACAAGGCGCTTTCGGTGAAAGATAATCTTCGGAGTCGCGCGGCTCTTTACGGTATAACGGGGAAAGATTTCAGAGAAAGACTTTGCGAGCTTGCAAAGCTGCTCGATTTTGAAAATCTTCTCACAAGAACGGTGGGCAAGCTTTCGGGCGGTCAGCGCAGAAGGATTGACATCGCCCGCGCGCTTATTCACCGTCCGGAAATACTTATTCTTGACGAGCCGACGACGGGACTTGATCCGCAGACGAGAAAGCTTCTGTGGGACGTTGTCCGTGAACTTCGTAAAACGGAGAATATGACGGTGTTTCTTACGACTCACTATATGGAAGAGGCGGCGGATGCCGACTACGTTGTAATTCTTGACAGCGGAAAGATCGCCGCAGAGGGAACGCCGCTTACGCTGAAAAATACATATACGGGCGACTTTATAACGCTTTACAATCCTACGGAAGAAGCGCTTGAAACGCTCGGGCTTCCGTATGAAAAGATCCGCGACGCGGTACGCATATCGGTTCGCGACACGGCGGAGGCAACGAGACTTATTACAAAGCATCCGGATATATTCACTGACTATGAAATAACGAAGGGGAAAATGGATGACGTTTTTCTTGCCGTTACAGGCAAAAAGCTGACGGGAGGTGCTGAAAAATGACGGGACTCTGGAACTTGACAAGAAGAAATGTAAAACTGTTTTTTAAAGACAAAGGCACGTTTATTTCGTCGCTAATAACGCCGATCATTCTGCTTGTGCTTTACGCAACGTTCCTTGCAAAGGTTTATAAGGACAGCTTTATGTCGGCTGTCGCCGGAATGAAAATAGATGTTACTGTTATAAACGGCACCGTAGGAGCGCAGCTTGTGTCGTCGCTTCTGGCGGTGAGCTGTGTTACGGTTGCGTTCTGTTCAAACCTGCTTATGATACAGGATAAAACGTCGGGCGCGAGAGCGGACATAACCGTTTCGCCCGTGAAACGCTCAACAATTGCAATAAGCTATTTTCTTGCTTCGGCGTTCGCAACGCTCATTATCAGCTTTACAGCGCTTGGAGTAAGCTTACTGTATTTGCTTAAAACAGGCTGGTATATGTCGCTTTCGGATGTGCTTCTGATCATGCTTGACGTATTTTTGCTTACCATTTTCGGTACGGCGCTTTCATCCTGTATAAACTTCCCGCTTTCGACAAACGGTCAGGCGTCGGCTGTGGGAACGATAGTAAGCTCGGGATACGGCTTTATATGCGGCGCATATATGCCGCTTTCAAACTTTTCGGGAGGGCTTCAGAAAGTCATATCGTTTCTTCCCGGAACTTACGGGACGAGCCTGCTCCGCAACCACGCTTTGCGCGGAGTTTATGCCGAAATGGCGGATATCGGATTCCCGCCCGAAATTGTCGAAAGCATAAAGGACTCTATCGATTGTAACATCTATTTCTTCGGGACGAAGGTCGGGCAGGGAACGATGTATATCATTCTCACATGTTCGATAGTCGTGTTTGTGGGAATTTATATACTTATGAACGTTCTGTCAAAGGCAAAAAAGCATAAATGAGAAAAAAACATTCCCCGTGCAAAGCGGTTTTGCACGGGGAATGTTTTTTAAAACGATAAAAAATTCAAAAAAATAAGAACAAAAGTTTGCATTTTGAATAAAAGTGTGGTATAATAAGCAGAAAAGAAAATAAAGTTTTTACAAGGAGGATGTTTTTTATGGAAAAGCTGACCGAACGCGAACGCCGCGTGTACGATTATATCTGCTCCACAATAGAGAAAAACGGGTATTCGCCGTCGGTGCGCGATATCAAAACGGCACTGGGAATAAAGAGTACGGCTACCGTTCATTCGTATCTCGAACGCCTTGAAAAGAAGGATTATATCCGCAAAGAACAAGGAAAGAGCAGAACGCTGCGTCTTGGCGGTGATTCCGATAAAACCGCCTCGTCAAATATAAGCGTTCCGATACTCGGTCAGGTTGCGGCAGGGCTTCCCATACTTGCTGAGGAAAACTTTGACGGATTTATCGATTTCTGTCCTCCGAGAGGAGTGGGAGCCCGTAACGAACTTTTTGCCCTTGCGGTGAAAGGCGAAAGTATGATAGAAGCCGGAATTATGGACGGCGACTATGTCATAGTCAGCCGCACGAGCTACGTTGAAGACGGCGATATCGCTGTTGTACTTATAGGTGATGAAGCGACTGTCAAGACGTTCTACAAGGAAAACGGGATATTCAGACTTCAGCCCGAAAACAAAACAATGAAGCCTATAATAGCGAAAGAGGTATATATTCTCGGAAAGGTAATTGCAAACGTACGTTATTATGAGTGAGCTGAAAAACAAATTTTATGCTTCCACAGGCACGATTGTGGGCAGAGCAAATAATTTTGATTACAACGTTATAATCGACCATGCAAAAGATATCCGTGCAGACGGAATTGAGTTTATGATGCTGAGCGTCTGGTACAACAGGATAGACGAAATAGCTGAGGCTCTTAAGAAAGCGGGAATTTATACTCCCGTTATACATTTTGACAAATACATAGGTGTTATGCTTGCCGACGGCGACGAAAAAACGAATGTCGAAGCCCTGAAACTTTTCCGCGAGAACGCAAGGCTTGCAAAGCTTATCGGAGCGGGCAAGGCGGTGTTTCATCTTTGGGGCGGGCAGAAATCCGACAGCACCGTAGACGGTGCAATAGAGCTTCTTCCTCAGATGCGCGATATATGCGAAGAAGCGGGAACGGAGCTGCTTATAGAAAATATTCCGTGCGAGTATAACGATCCGCTTTCGATATGGGAGAAAATATATTCGAGAATTCCCGATATGGGATTTATCTTCGACACGCGCTTCGGAAAATTCCACGATCAGTATATGGATATCTTTGCAAGTCCGGTGTGGAAAAACGTAAAGCATATGCACGCAAGTTCTTACAACGGCAAGAAAAACGAGTTGGGGCTTATACGTCCCATTCTTCAGCCGGGAGAAGGACAAGTGGATTTTGACCATATCATATCAAATATGCCGCATTACGAGGGTAGCGTAACGCTTGAATCGCCCGTGCTTTCGGACGACGGCAGCGTTGATACAGCGACGCTAAACCGTTCGCTTGACTATCTGCGTGAGAAATTCGAGCTTTACCGTCCCGACGTTAAGAATGTTTGAATAAAGTGCAAACAATTGGCTTCTGCGGTTGATTTGGCGCGCTTTGCATGATAAATTGAAATAAATAAACAGCGAAAGAGATAAAAATGAAAAAAACAGTTTGCTTTATTGTGGTTCTTTCAGTGCTTGCTCTGGTTTTATGTGGTTGCGGATTCAATTATGACAAAGAGGATCTTTCAAAATACGTCGAGCTTGCTGATTATAAAAATTTCACATATGCCGACTTTGAAAAGAGATATGAAGAATACCGCAAGAATTATGCCGAAGAAATAAAAAGCGGAGAGTCTTCGTTTGTGGTTGAGGACGGTTTTGCCGTTGACATATCCGTCACTGCGGAGATAGTAACGGAGGAAAAATCCGAAGACGGCGCGACCACGACCGTTTCCTACAAGCGCTATGAAAATTGGTGCTTTGACGGCGACGACAAATGTATAAAGGACTATTGCGTCGGAAAGACGGTTGCAAACGAAAAGTTTGACGGCGGAATTCATTACAACGTAAAAGACGTATCCGACAGCTATGAATCGGAAAGGGAAGTTTCCATAGATAAAGCGTTTTCTTTTACAATGACTATCCCATTGTCATATGAAGATGACGATGTGGCAGGAAAGTCCGTCCGCTTTACGATTACGGTGCTTGACGTTCTTCCCGGAACGACTGACGACGATATTTATTCAGAAATATCTGCGTTTTTTGAAAAATGCGGCTATAAAAAAGACAAAGCCGAAAACGGCGATTGGATAGTTTTTGATTTCAAAGGTACTATAGACGGTAAAGAATTTAACGGCGGTTCCGGCGAGGACTACAAAATACGCATAGGCGGCGGATACCTTTTTGAAAGCTTTGAAGAAGGGCTTAAAGGACACGGCGCGGGCGATAAATTCACTATGAAGGTCACGTTCCCTTCAAGTTATGATGACAGCACGATAGCGGGCAAGGAAGCCGAATTCGCCATAACCGTAAAAGAAGTTTACAACACGGACGAAACGGTAAAACAGAATACGGATTTTGCCGATTATTACGAGCTTAAAAATGCTCTTCGCGTAATCCACTATATGAAAAACAAAATGATGGATATGATAGTGGAAAAATCAAGCGTTAAGGAATATCCGAAAACGCTTATGACGCAGTATGAAAAATATTTTGAGGACGAGGTTGCCACTACCGTTTCCGAAGCGGCGTCAAAGTACAGTATATCCGAAGATGAGGCAAAGAAGAGACTTTACGGAAGCGCGGCAGCTGCCGACGAATATATAAAATCGAGCGCGGAGGCTTCGGCAAAGGAAGCGCTTATCACTCATGCCGTAAAGAAATCGCTTGGAATAGAATATACAAATAAGAACTATAAGGATGATCTTGCAAATCTTCAGGCATATTTGTTATACTACGGAGGTTATAATCTTACAACGAGCGAGCTTGAAGGTATATATACAAGGGACGTGCTGAAAATCCAGTTCCTTTATCAGACCTGCAACGAAGAACTGTGCAAATCGTCGCTGCCGAAGGATACTCCTTCAATACCGGGATTGTAAAAAAATGCGTGCCGCGAACATATCGCGGCACGTTTTTGTTTCAAAAGAGTTAAATTTTAATAAATATGTGGAAATCATAAAAACAGTGTGATATAATATAATTCAAAGTTAAATTAGAGTAATATGCTCCGCAGAAGCGGAAATTTAAATATATTCGAAAAAGGATAATGAAATGGCTGTAACCAGAGAAATGATAAAAAAAGTGATGCTGCCGTGTATAGCTATGCGCGGAACGGTCGCTTTCCCAAAAATAGCAATGAACCTTGAAGTGGGCAGAAATGCGTCAAAAAAAGCGTGCGACGCGGCGCTTGCTTCGGACGGACTTGTCCTGCTCGTATGTCAGAAAGACCCTTCGGTAGAAGAGCCGAAGAGGGAAGATCTGTATTCCGTAGGCGTGACGGCTAAGATAAAGCAACTTGTAAAAGCCGATGGCGGAATATATCGTACGCTTATAGAGCCGCTTGAAAGAGCCGAGATAACGGATTTTTATCGCAGCGGGAAATATGCTGTTGCCGAAGCTTTGGAAAAATCAATAAGCTTTGATGACGGCGGCGTTATAAGTACGGCAATGATGCGCGATATAAAGAATACGGTAGTTGAATTTTCATCGCTTTTGCCGAAATTTTCAAAGGATCTTTCGGCGGTGATAGCCTCAATTGAAGATATGTCGCTTCTGTGCGATTTTGTGGCGACGAACATTTTACCCGATCCGTCCGACCGTCAGCAACTGCTCGAAGTGTTCGATCCGAAATCGCGCGCAGAGTTTCTGCTTCTTAAGCTCGAAAGCGAAAAGATGGTAATGCGCGAGGAAGCGAAAATAAATCGCGAGGTTCACGCGAGAATAGATAAAAATCAGCGAGACTATTATCTGCGCGAGCAGCTTAAAGTGATAAAGAGCGAGCTTGGTGAGGACGAGGAATTCGACGACGAGGAATCCGCCGAATATTACGAAAAGATAATGAAAGCGTTGCTTCCCGCTGATATGCGCGAAAAGCTTGTGAAAGAAGTAAAGAAGCTTTCAAAAATGCCGTTCGGATCAGCCGAAGGCGGCGTTATCCGCAACTATATAGAAACCTGCCTTGAAATTCCGTTCGGGAAAAAGACAAAGGACAGAATAGACATTCCGCAGGCGAAAAAGATACTTGACGAGGATCACGACGGACTTGACGACGTGAAACGCAGGATAATAGAATATCTTGCCGCACAAAAACTGAATCCCGAGCTTAAAAATCAGGTGCTGTGTCTTGTCGGGCCTCCCGGAACGGGAAAAACTTCGGTGGCGGCTTCGATAGCACGCGCAATGAACAGAAAATTCGTAAGAATATCTCTCGGCGGCGTGCGTGATGAGGCAGACATAAGAGGTCACAGAAAGACGTATATAGGCTCAATGCCGGGCAGACTCATAACCGCGCTTACTCAGGCAAAGAGTATGAATCCGCTGATACTTATGGACGAGGTCGATAAACTGACGCGAGATTCGCACGGCGATCCGTCGTCGGCTCTGCTCGAAGTGCTTGACACCGAACAAAACAAGAACTTCCGCGACCATTTCATAGAGTCGCCGGTAGACCTTTCGGACTGTCTGTTTATAACAACGGCAAACTCGCTTTCCACTATCCCTCAGCCGCTTATCGACAGAATGGAGATCGTGGAAATGAAGATATACACGCGCGGGGAAAAATTCTCCATAGCGCGTCACCATCTTATTCCGAAGCAGTCAAAACGTCACGGTCTTAACGGAAGAACGCTTAAAATCGACGACGATGCGCTCTATACTCTTATAGACGAATACACCTCCGAAGCAGGGGTACGTCAGCTTGAAAGAATGATAGCGAAATGCTGTCGCCGCGCCGCAAAGGAGATAGTATGCGACGGCAAAAAGAGCGTGAAGATAACGGAGAAGAACATTACCGATTATGCAGGCACGGAAAGAATGGCAAAGGATAAGATCCTGCCGGAAAACGAAGTAGGTACGGTGTGCGGAATGGCATATACCGAGCTTGGCGGAGAGATAATGCGTATAGAAGTGCTTGCACTTGAAGGCACGGGAAAGACAGAGCTGACGGGTATGCTCGGCGACGTTATGAAAGAATCCGCACAGGCGGCAATAAGCTTTGTCCGTTCGCGCGCCGACAGTCTCGGAATAGATCCGGAATTTTACAGGAAGAAAGATATACATATCCATTTCCCCGAAGGCGCTGTTCCGAAGGACGGTCCGTCCGCAGGTGTTGCGATATCAGTAGCGCTTATAAGCGAGCTTACCGGCATAGCGGTGAAGCGCGATATTGCCATGACGGGCGAGATAACGCTTCGCGGCAGGGTGCTTGCCATAGGCGGACTTCGCGAAAAGACAATGGCCGCATATCTTGCGGGGGTAAAGACGATACTTCTCCCCGAAGAGAACCGCAAGGACGAGGGAGAAATCCTTCCCGAAGTCAAGAAAAATGTGGAGATAATCTACATATCGCATGCAGACGAGGCGGCAAGACTTGCGCTTTGCGCAGAGCCTTTCGCTTATGAAAAAAAGAGCTTGCCTCAGGAAAAAAACGAAAATCAATATATTGCCGTGCCGGAAAGTCACGGCAGAGGAGCGGCGATAGAAGCCGCAAAATAAAGACAGGAGACAGCCGATGAAATTCAACCTTTCAAAAGCCGAGTTTGCGCTTTCCGCGGGAAGAGAAAATCAGTTTCCGCGCGACGGCAGACCGCAGATAGCGATGTCAGGACGATCGAACGTCGGGAAAAGTTCACTTATAAATACTGTTCTCGGAAGAAAAAAGCTTGCGAGAACAAGCTCTGAGCCGGGGAAGACGATAACCGTGAATTTTTATGATATAGATAAAAAATTCTACCTTGTCGATCTGCCGGGCTACGGTTATGCAAAACGTTCGGAGTCCGAGAAAAGAGTCTGGTCGGCGCTGACAAACGGCTATCTTACGGGCGAAAGCTCGCCGTCGCTTGTGCTACAGCTCGTTGATCTCAAGGTCGGTCCTACGGGCGACGACTGTATGATGTTCGACTGGCTTGACAAGTCCGGCATACCTTATGTGATAGTCGCGACAAAGGCGGATAAGCTGAACAAAACGGACAGAAAAAGCAATTATGAGGCGCTTTGCGACCATCCTCTTCTGAATCCTCCGATGGCGGCGGAGAAGATTAAGGTAATAGCTTTTTCTTCGCTTACCGGCGAGGGAAAAGACGAGGTGATCTCCGCAATATCGGAACATTTGAAATAAACAAAGGAGCTTGAGTTTATGCTTATTAACCTGATACAGGGACTCATCAACGGGCAGGACAGTTTCAAAAGCGTTTTGATACAGTTTTTGATAACAATCCCGATTGTGCTTATATCGCTTTCCATACATGAATTTTCGCACGGCTACGCTTCATATCTTCTCGGGGACAATACGGCGAGAAACTACGGCAGACTGACGCTCAATCCCTTGAAGCATCTTGATCCGATGGGTACGCTCTGTATGGTTCTGTTCGGATTCGGCTGGGCAAAGCCGTGTCCCGTAAATCCGAGATATTACAAGCACCCGAGAAGCGGTATGGCGATAACGGCAGCTGCAGGTCCGCTGTCCAATATAATTCTGGCGTTTCTCAGCCTGATATTTATGAATCTTGTCGGGATAATACCCGTAAGCGGCGAGGGATTCGGAACGACGGTAGTCGGAGTTGCATATCTCTTCTTTTATCTGATGGCGATTATGAATCTCTATCTTGCCGTTTTCAATCTCATTCCAATTCCGCCGCTCGACGGTTCGAGAATACTTTTTATCTTTCTGCCGACGAAGGTTTACTTCGGCGTGATGAAATATGAAAGATATATTATGATAGCAATGTTCTTATTGCTTTGGCTCGGCGTGTTCGACGGCACGATCGGTTGGGTAGCAGATAAGTTGTTCTACGGAATGAATTGGCTTATAACGCGTATTCCGATTTTCGGTAAATAAAAGACAGGAGAAACAAATCATTTGGAGCTTGTGTTCAAAACGGAAAAGTATGAAGGTCCGCTCGACCTTTTGCTTTCTCTGATCTCAAAAAATAAAATGAGCATTTTCGATATACGCATATCGGAGCTGTTTGAGCAGTATATGGCGTATGTGAATGAAATGCAGAAACTGGACATGGAGATAGCGGGCGAGTTTATCACTATGGCGGCTGAGCTTATGTATATAAAAAGCAAGATGCTGCTTCCCAAGCCCGAAGAGGAGGATCCGAGACAGGAGCTTGTCCGCAAGCTCATGGAATACAAAACGGCAAAAGAGGCGGCAAAGCTGCTTTCCGAACGCGAAAGCGAGTTTGCCGGGCGTTTTGAAAAGGATACCGACGAAATAAAGCCCGACTTTGACGACAATGTCCGTATAGATTCCGCATTGCTTTCGGCTGCGCTTGCAAAGATATTTATCCGTGACGCGGAGAGAAGAGAAGCGGAAAAGCTTGCTCCGATGGAGGCGATCGCGCCGATGGTGAGAAGAAAGGTCGTTTCGGTCGGCGGCAGGGTAATGTTTATCATGCGGAAGATGTACAGACGGGGCTCGGTGCATTTTGACGAGATATTCGAGGGCGCAGAGGGGCGCTCTGAGATAATAACGATATTTTACGCTCTGCTCGAGCTTCTGAGAACGGGCAGGGTTACGATGAAACGTGCCGAAGGCGACGCCGACAGCACAAACATAATATTGGGCTTGAGTTATATTCACGCCCGCGACGAAAAGAGCGGAGTTGAAAACAATGAATGACGAAAAGGTGCTTACCACAAGCGAAATGAAACGTATAACGGAAGCCGTGCTGTTTGCGGCGGGACATCCCGTGACGTTTGCAAAGCTTGCCGAAGTAATGGGTACGGACGAAGAAACGGTAAAAAGCGTTGTTCTTGAATACAAAGAAGAATACGAAGGCGATTTTCCGCGCGGGATACAGCTCCTTGTGCTCGGAAAGGCGTGCCAGCTTGTGACAAAGGAAGCCTTTGCGGACTATGTCAAAGCTGCGCTCGGTATACGCGACGGAGGAAATCTCTCCCGTGCATCGCTTGAAACGCTTGCGATAATAGCATACAATCAACCGGTGACGCGCTCGTATATCGAACAGGTTCGCGGAGCGGACAGCTCGTATTCCGTCGGTGTGCTTGCCGAAAAAGAACTTATCGAAGAAGTCGGACGCCTTGAAGTTCCGGGCAGACCGCGTCTTTACGGCACGACGGAAAAGTTCCTGCGTATATTCGGGCTTTCGTCAATAGAGGAGCTTCCGCCGATAAAAACATCGACCGGAGAAACCATATGACGGCGCTTATCATAATCGGCGTAATACTTTTAATTATCGTTATGATACTTTTCCTTCCCGTGCATGTAACCGCTGCGGTGAAGGACGAGGCAAAGGTTTTCCTGCGGATACTTTTTGTGAGAATAAAGCTTTTTCCGATGAAGGAAAAGCCGAAAAAGAAGAAAAAAGAACAGAAGCCAAAGCAGGAAAAGCCAAAGGAAAAAACGGAGAAAAAAGAGAAGGAAAAAAGAGATATTCCTTCTCTTGTGCGTTCCGTTGCGGATATTCTGGGCGTTTTTCTCAGGCAATTTTCAAAGCATGTAAAAATCAGAGTTCTGCGGTATAAAATAATAATCGGAACGGACGACGCCGCCAAGACCGCGCTTCTTTACGGTGCTGCCGAGCAGGCGACGGCATATCTTTTTACGATACTCGGAGAAAATGCAAAATTCACTTTTTCAAAAAAGAATTCGCTTGTATGGGCAGACTTTACAAGCGACAGGACAATGGCGGATGTCAAAATAGACGTAAGTATAAGCGTCTTTGGGGCGCTTGCGATGCTTGTTCCGACATACATTGCGTATGTGCGGAACTTCGGTGCGATAAAACCTACCGAAATAAAACCCCAAACGGATGATGCTCCGGGAAAGGAAGAATAAATTTATGGAAGAAAACAAAATCAGCGAACTTTTTGCATCAACGCTTGACAGCGTAAAAAACGTTGTCGATTCAAACACAGTTATGGGTACTCCGATTACGACTGCCTCCGGCACGACGATAATTCCCGTGTCAAAGGTTTCCGTCGGATTTGTCGGCGGCGGTACGGATTTCGGCTCTAAAAAAGACGACAAAAAGAACTTCGGCGGCGGAGGCGGAACGGGAGTTTCGGCATCGCCCATAGGATTCGTCGTTGTAAGTGCGGAGGGCGATGTAAACTTCATAAGCATTGAAAATCCCACAGGCGCCGACGGAGTTTCGCTCGGCGAAATCGCAGATAAGGCTAAGGGGATAATCGGCAAAATAAAAGAGCTTATAGACAAAAAGAAAGCCGAAAAAGCGGAAAAAGCAGCTGAGGCTGAAGAAGCTCACGAAACCGAAGAAACGGCGGTAGAAGACGCCGAATAAAAAATCCGAAACTGCACATCATTTATAAAAAATGACAGGCGGTTTCAAATGATAAAAAAATTTACTTCTGCAATTATATTTATTGCTTTTATATTTTCGGTTTGCGTTTCTGCGGCGCCGTCTCCCGGCGATTCGTCGCTGTGTTCGGTCGTTGTCGAAGCCGAATCGGGGGATATTATATTTGAGAAAAATGCTCACGAAAGACGCGGGCCGGCAAGCACCACCAAAATAATGACGGCACTTGTGGCGCTTGAAAACAGCAGGACAGACGACATTGTAAAGATTGATCCCCGCGCCGTAGGCACGGAGGGATCCAGCGCGTATCTTTGCGCTGGCGAAAAGGTACTTCTTTCGGATCTGCTTTATGCGGTAATGCTCGGTTCGGCAAACGACGCTGCGGCGGCGATAGCGTACCATATCGGCGGGAGTATAGAGGGCTTTGCGGAAATGATGAACGCTCGGGCGGAGAAACTCGGACTTTCGGACACGCATTTTGAAAATCCTCACGGTCTTGACGGAGAGAGCCACTATACAACTGCGTATGATCTTGCTATGATAGCGCGTGAAGCACTGAAAAACGAAGATTTCAGAAATATTGTTTCGACGAAGACGAAAGCGGTAAAACTTTCGGACGGAAACGTCACGCGCGTGTTCAAAAATCACAACAGGTTGCTTTTCGAATACGACGATATAATCGGCGTAAAGACCGGCTTTACAAAAAAGTGCGGAAGAACGCTTGTGTCGGCGGCGGAACGTGACGGTGTTACCGTTATATGCGTCACTCTTTGTGACGGAGACGATTGGCGCGATCACAGGAAGCTCCTTTCGGCGGGGCTTGAACTTTATGAAAGAGTCACCCTTTGCGAAAAGGGCGGAGAAGAGAGAATTGTTCACGTCTGCGGCGGAGAAAAGGCAAGCGTCGGCGTATGCTGCGATGAGAAGCTTTCGGTTACTCTTTCAAAGCCTCACGGAAAAACAGAAAGCGTGACAGAGCTTCCGCCGTTTGTCTACGCAGGCTTTGAAAAGGGCGATACGCTCGGCTTTGTTTCATATTATCTTGACGGAAAACCGATAGGCAGAGTTGCACTTGTCGCAAAAGAAGGCTCGGCTGTAAAGCTTAAAAAGAAAAATATATTCGGGAAATAAAAAGTGGAAAAAATAAGAATTTCAAAATATCTTTCCGAGCAGGGAATAATGTCACGTCGCACGGCTGACGAGGAGATCTCCGCCGGAAAGGTTACGGTCAACGGCAAGCCTGCGGTTCTCGGACAGAAGATAGATCCGGAAGGCGATGTCGTTATATATAAAGGAAAGCCCGTCGGCGGCGAGGTTAAAAAAATATGCATAATGCTCAATAAGCCTCGCGGCTACGTCACCACAATGGAAGACGAGCGCGGGAGAAGGTGCGTTGCCGACCTTGTTGCGGATGTCGGCGTAAGAGTCTATCCCATAGGCAGGCTTGATCGTGATTCCGAAGGGCTTCTGCTTCTTACAAACGACGGCGAGCTTGCAAATATGCTAACTCATCCGAAATATCACAAGCCTAAGATATACACTGTAAAAGTACGCGGCACGGTCGATGAAAAAACAATTGACCGCCTTTGCCGCCCGTTCAGTATAGACGGTTACATAACAAGACCTGCGGAGGTGAAAAAGCTCGGAGAAGCGGATGGGATGACATCGCTTTCGATAAAGCTCTTCGAGGGGCGAAACAGGCAGATAAGAAAAATGTGCGACAAATGCTCGCTTGAAGTGGCGGAGCTTAAAAGAATATCAATAGGCGAGATAAAGCTCGGCGAGCTTCCTGCGGGAAAGTGGAGAACGCTCGACGCGTCTCAGATAAATAAACTGAAAGGAACGGTGTAAATGCTCAAAATAAAACCGATAAGAGAAAAATCCGAGCAGGAGCGGCTCTGTACATTGTGTGATGTCGAATACAAGGAAACATATCTTGCGTACGGCGCGTACGAGGACGAGACTCCTCTTGGTATAAGTCAGTTTATAATAAGCGGAAACGCAGGTTATATAAGCGAAATAGCGCCCGTAAAGGACACTTTCGACGCTGAAGCTATGTTTATACTCGGCAGGGGGGTTGAGAACTTTATGGACATAGTAGGCGCGCACGATGCTTATTATAACGGGGAAGATACTCCGTTTATACGTTCTCTCGGATTTTCGGAAAGCGAAGGCAAATTATATATGAATCTTTCCGCATTTTTTGCAGATCCGTGCAAAAATAAAAAATAGCGGTTTACAAACGCTTTGCTTTTTGATATAATATAAACAAGAAAGCCGATATATCGGCGGAAGGACGTATTAACATGATAATCAGACTTGAAGAAGCCAAATACAAATTGCAGGGACTTGAAGAAGCCGTAAAGGAGCTTGGCTCTGCACTGAAAATAGAAAAGCTGCGTGAAAACGCAAAGACGCTTGAGGAAAAAACCTTTGAAGCAAACTTCTGGGACGATCAGGAAAAGTCCGGAACTACGCTTCAGGAACTCAAGCGCACAAAGGATAAGATAGAAGCTTACGAAAAGCTGTGCAGACGTATAGAGGATTCGCTTACGCTTGCCGAAATGGGAATTGAAGAAAACGACGAAAGCGTTTGCGATGAGGTCGATTCCGAAGTAAAGGACCTTGAAAAGAGCATAGAATCAATGAATATTGAAACGCTCCTTTCCGGACCTTACGACAGAAATAACGCTATCCTTTCGTTCCATCCGGGAGCAGGCGGCACGGAAGCGCAGGATTGGGCTTCGATGCTTTACAGAATGTACACCCGTTGGGCGGAACGTCACGGATATACCGTAAAGCTCCTCGATTGGCTTGACGGCGACGAGGCGGGACTCAAAAGCGCAACGATACTTATCGAAGGCACGAACGCTTACGGATATCTCAAAAGCGAAAACGGCGTGCATCGCCTTGTGAGAATTTCTCCGTTCGACGCTTCGGGAAGAAGACATACTTCGTTTGCTTCGGTTGAGGTTACTCCCGAAATGGATGACGACGACAGTATAGTTATCAAACCCGAAGATATTGAAGTCACGGCGCACCGTTCGAGCGGCGCGGGTGGTCAGCACATAAACAAAACCGACTCCGCTATACGAATAGTTCATAAGCCGACGGGAATAGTTGTCGGATGTCAGACCGAGCGCAGCCAGCTTCAGAACAAGGAAACCGCAATGAAAATGCTCCGCTCGAAGCTTGCGGAGATCAAACGCCGCGAAAACCTTGAAAAAATCGACGATATTCGCGGAGATAAATCAAACATTGAGTGGGGATCTCAGATCCGCTCGTATGTTTTCATGCCGTACACGCTTGCAAAGGACAACCGCACAGGCTGTGAAGACGGCGATATAAACGCTGTTATGGACGGCGAAATTGATGAGTTCATAAACGCATACCTTAAAAGTATAGCGTAAAATATAATTATTTGAAGGGAGATTTTTATTATGAAAAACAAAAAACTTCTTGCAGGATTTGTAATGACAATAGGATCTGTCGCTTCGCTTATTACATCTATTATTATGACAGCCAAAAAGAGAAGAGAGCTTGGCGGATTCTTTCTCGGACTTGGTCTTATCACCGGCGTTATAGGCGCTTATATGCAGTTTGAAGGCAAACATTCCGAGCTTCTTACGGAAACGTGCGGATGCGGCGACCCCGATTGCGATGATTGTTGCGGTAACGACCCCGAACAGCAGGAAGACTGCGATATCGACGAAGGAGAGCTTTTCTCCCGCGACGGCGAGTAATTAAGATAAACACAAAACATCAGCCCTTGCCAGATGGCAAGGGCTGATGTTTTTTTTCAGCGCTTCTGAAATTCGTGACCCGTCAAAAGATAGTCAATTGAAACATTAAAATACTCGCTCATCGCACGGAGCATACGCAGGCTCGGCTCACGTCTGCCCGTTTCATAATGAGACAGCGCTTCGCGCGTGATGTTTAAGTCCATTGCCACCTTTTGCTGATTTAAATTGCGTTGTTTGCGTACCAGCTTCAGATATTCCATATGTAGTCTCCTTTCGTAACTGCTTACATTCATTATTGTAACAAAAAGTAACAATAATTGTGGTACGAATTGTAACAAAACGCACCGCGACAGGATTTTATTCCAAAAAATACGTCCGAGCGCGCCGCCGATACACAACGTAACATTTTGCCCCCTATAAAGAGTTATTATATAGATAAAGTCAGGCGGTGTTTTTTGCATGCGCTGACCGAAAAAAGCGTGCCTGCGGCTACCGATTGCAGTATCCGGATAATGCTGCGAACGGCCGACCCGGGGGAAAGTTTTTCCGCAGACCGCAACACATTTTTTTATTTTTATAGGAGGATCCACTATGAGAAACAAAAAGGGCTTTACCCTTGTTGAACTGGTAATTGTTATAGCTGTTATAGCAATTCTCGCCGGCGTTATGATCGGTACGTTCGCAAGCGTGGTAAAGAAAGCAAAAGAGTCTGCCAAGATGCAGGAAATGACTGCTCAGAAGCAGGAGCAGATCGCAAACGACATCGACCAGAAGCTTAAAAATGCTGAATGGCTCGGCTGGACTGACTTCGAAGAGAAGCTTGCTGATGCAGTTTCAAAAGCTATGTCCGGCAAAGAAGTTGGTGCAGATCAGTCCAAAGAAGTAAAGGCAGCAGTTGAAGAAGCTGTTAGCGCAGCTTTTGCAAAATATGCGGCTTCTCTCGGACAGAGCAACACAGGTCTTACAGCTGATCAGGTTAAGTACATAGTTGAAACAGCTCTTTCCAATAAGTCTTACAGCGGCGTTACAGCTGAACAGGTTAAGGCTATCATAAACAACGCAGTTTCCGGTACATCCACACTTACAAAGTCTCAGGTACAGGCAATTGTTGAAGCTGCACAGGCAAAGAATCTTACAATTGCACAGGTTACAGCTGCTGTAACAAATGCAACGAAGGGAAATGCCACCGCCGAAGATTTAGATAAAGTATATGATAAGATAAACACAGCTATTTCCGCAGCTGCTAAAGATCTTAAGGATACTGCACTTACAGAAGCTGATATCGAAGCTCTTCTTGCTAAATACGTTTCCAACGGTACAGTAAAGGGCGACTACACATGGTACAATGCTAATGCTACAACAATGGAAATCACAGGCACAAAGGCTGCAGAGCAGGTTGTTGCACTTTCCACAATGGCAAAGGGCGGCACATCTTTCGCAGGAAAGACAATCACAGTTGCCGATGATGTTGACCTTACAAAGGTTGACTTTGATCCGATCGTTGACTTTGACGGTACACTCAAAGGCACAGACGGCAAAAAGATTACAGTTGATGTTGAACCCGTTTGGAATACTGCTGAAGGCAGAAACGGTAAGACAATGATGAACTACTTCCAGACAGGTAACAGCTGGTACAAAGACGCAGTTGCATACGGTCTTGTTGCTTCTCTCAAAGAGGGCGGAGTTGTTGAAGGACTTACAGTTGAACTCAACGTTACAATGGACAATCCCGGAAACCAGTACACATACTTTGGCGGTATCGTAGGTCTTCTTGACGGCGGTACAATCAAAGACTGCAAGGTTACAGGTACAATTACAGGCTACAACCGTATAGGCGGCGTAGTTGGTTATGCAAAAGCCGGTACAATTGAAAGAGTTAATGTTGATGTTAAGATTACTTCTAACTCTTTCAACACCAAAGATACAAAATACGAAGGATATGTTGTAATTGGTGGAATTGCTGCTTATGCATCTGCTGGTGAAGTTAAGATATCTGAGTGTAAAGTAGCTACAACAGATAACTTCACAAGAAATGTTACAAAAGATAAAACTAATTTCACGGGTGCTATCGTTGGTCAGCTTGACTCTTGGAAGAACACAGGCAAAGACGGATTTACAACTGCTGGCTTTACAGAATGGGATGCAACGGGTTCTGCAACACGTCTCAACCTTACAAATGTAACTGTTGACGGCACAGTTTTGAAAGATGCAGATAAAACAAAGACAAACCTCTTTGGTACTCATCAGTCAGATAAATTTGCTACCCGTATAACAATAGCATAAAAATAATTAAAACTGTATAACCATATAAAAAAACGCACCCGCAAGGGTGCGTTTTTTACTGTTTGTTTTTAATGTATTCGTCTATTGCCTTTGCGGCGGTTTTTCCTGCTCCCATCGCTAAAATTACGGTTGCGGCACCTGTCACGGCGTCGCCGCCGGCAAACACCCCGTCGCGGCTCGTAATGCCGTTTTCATCGGCTTTTATACATCCGTGACTGTCGGTTTCAAGGTCGGGGGTGGTATGTTTTATCAATGGGTTTGGCGACGTTCCGATAGCAATAATAACACAATCGGCGGGCAGTGAATAGTCGCTGTTTTCAATCGGGACGGGGCGCGCTCTGCCGCTTTGGTCGGGTTCACCCAATTGCATTTTTCTTAGTGTCACGGCGCGGACGTTTCCGTTGTCGTCGCCGTCTATTGCAATGGGGGTGTTAAGCATTAAAAATTCAATGCCTTCGTCTTTGGCGTGGGCAACTTCTTCTTTTCGCGCCGGAAGCTCGGCTTCGGTTCTGCGGTAAACTATCGTGACCTGTGCACCGAGTCGTTTTGCACAGCGTGCGGCATCCATAGCAACGTTTCCTCCGCCGGAAACAAATACTTTTTTGCCTGTAAAAACAGGGGTTGCGGAATCGGATCTGTACGCGCCCATAAGGTTTATTCGTGTTAAAAATTCGTTTGCCGAATACACGCCTTTGAGATTTTCGCCGGGAATGTTCATAAAACGCGGCAGTCCCGCACCCGAGCCTATAAATACGGCTTCATATGAGAAATCATCAAAAAGCTCGTCGAGGGTAAGCGTTTTGCCTATTACGGTATTTGTTTTTATTTCCACGCCGAGAGAAATAAGCTCATCGGTTTCTTGTTTTACAATGCTTTTCGGCAGACGGAATTCGGGAATTCCATAGGCAAGCACTCCGCCGACGGTGTGCAAAGCTTCAAAAACGGTTACCTCGTAACCCATTTTTGCAAGCGCTCCGGCGCATGAAAGTCCTGCCGGTCCGGAGCCTACAACGGCTATCCTATGACCGTTTGATTTCGGCTTTGCCGCTTTTGTCTGCTTTTTCGCGTGATAATCGGCGACAAAGCGTTCAAGCTTTCCGATGGCTACGGCTTCGCCTTTTATGCCTCTTACGCAGTTGTGCTCGCATTGCGTTTCCTGCGGACAGACTCTTCCGCATACTGCGGGCAGCGAGCTTGACATTGAGATAACGTCGTAGGCGCCGTCAAAATCGCTCTGAGCGACTTTTTCTATAAAACGGGGAATATCTATCCCGACGGGGCATCCGTGCGTACAGGGCTTGTTTTTGCAGCTTAAACAGCGTTTTGCTTCATCTATTGCTTGCTCGGCTGTATATCCGAGCGCAACTTCGGAAAAGTTTTTATTGCGGACATCAGGAGCTTGCTCTGCCATGCGGTTTTGCTTTTGTGACATATTGGGCATTATTTTTCACCTCTTTTCAGAAGGTTGCAGGTTTCTTCATAGCGTCTGCGTTCGAAGTCGCGATACATCGAGCCGCGTTTTATCGCTTCGTCAAAATCGACCTTATGACCGTCGAAATCCGGACCGTCAACACAGGCAAAAACCGTTTTTCCGTCTACGGTCAGTCTGCATCCGCCGCACATTCCCGTGCCGTCTATCATTATCGGATTCATACTGACTACGGTTTTTATGCCGAATTCTTTTGTGAGTTTGCTTACGAATTTCATCATTACAAGCGGACCTATTGCTATCACTTCATCGTATTCTTCACCCGATGTTATAAGCTCACGGAGCTTGTCTGTGACAAGACCTTTTTCGCCTGCGGAACCATCGTCCGTCATCAGAAAATACTTTTCGCTTGCGGATTTGAATTCGTCTTTCAGAATCACAAGCTCTTCCGTGCGGAAGCCGACTATACTGTGAACCGCAGCACCGAGCAAGTGAAGCTTTTCTGCTATCGGAAGCGCTATCGCACATCCCACGCCGCCGCCGACAACGGCGACCTTTTTCAGCCCTTCGGTTTCTGTTTTTCTGCCGAGCGGACCGACAAAGTCGGAGATATATTCTCCTTCGTTTTTTTCGCCGAGCAGGCGCGTTGTGGAGCCGACTATCTGAAAGATTATAGTGACAGAGCCTTTTTCTCGGTCGAAACCCGCTATGGTGAGCGGTATCCGCTCGCCATTCTCATCCACACGCAAAATTATGAACTGTCCCGGCTCGGCATTTCGCGCAACAAGCGGAGCTTCTATATTCATTTTTACAACCGTAGGATTAAGCACGGTTTTTGATAATATTCTGAACATTTTTTCAAATCTCCGAAAAAAGAAATTACATTAGTAATATATCATATTTCACAGTAAAATACAAGTTCATATTGTTCATAAAAAACAATATTGCGCGGCAATATTTTTGTACGGATTGAAGCGTATGAAATAAGCAGTGATATTTTTCACATTTTGAAATGTAAAATTTCCGTTTTTATAACATTTTCTATTGATAAATAAAAAAACACGGTATATAATAATTTTGATTTCAAAAGATGAAGGAAGGTATATATGCAAGAGAAAAAATTCTCTGTTACGGGAATGACTTGCGCGGCTTGCTCTTCTCATGTCGAAAAGGCTGTCCGCGGTGTTGACGGCGTAAAGGATGTAAATGTAAGCTTGCTTACGAATTCGATGGTCGTAACATTCGATTCTCCCGCAACGGATGAAAAAATATGCGCGGCGGTTTCTTCCGCCGGATACGGTGCGGGCGTATTTGCAAAAAACACCGAAAAAAAGCAATCGCAGGTTGATGACGGCGCGGAAACAAGGAAGGTTCTTTTCAGACTGATAGCTTCGGTCTGTCTGCTTGTTCCGCTTATGTATATATCGATGGGACACGTTATGTGGGGCTGGTGGATTCCGAAGTTTATGGAAAATCACCTCGTTCTTGCTGTCACGGAGCTTATAATAACGGTTGCCGTAATGATAATAAATCAAAAATTCTTTATCAGCGGTACCAAAGGCCTGCTTCACGGCGCGCCGAATATGGATACTCTCGTTTCTATGGGCAGTGCGGCGGCATTTGTATACAGCGTGGCATTGCTTTACAAAATGTGCGTGACGACCGATCCGGAAACGCTTCATTCGCTTCTTCACGGAATGTATTTCGAGTCTGCGGCGATGATACTTACTCTTATAACTGTGGGGAAAATGCTTGAAGCTCACAGCAAGGGCAAGACCACAAGCGCGATAAGATCGCTCATTGAGCTTTCTCCGAAAACGGCGACGGTCATCCGCGAAGGAAAAGAAACGGTCATCTCTGCCGACGATATGGTAAAGGGAGATATATTCGTTGTGCGTCCCGGAGAGAGCATCCCGTGCGACGGCATCGTGCTTGAAGGCGAAAGCGCGGTAAACGAAGCAGCGCTTACGGGCGAGAGCCTGCCTGTCGATAAGAGCGTAGGCTCAAAGGTCAGCGCAGCGACAATAAATCAGAACGGCTTTTTGCGTTGTGAGGCTACGCGTGTGGGCGGAGATACAACTCTCTCTCAGATCATAGAAATGGTTGAAAACGCGGCGGCGTCAAAAGCGCCGATAGCGAAAATAGCCGATAAGGTTTCGGGCATATTCGTTCCTACCGTTATAGGCATAGCGGCTGTCACATTTATAGTATGGTTGCTTTTTGGCAGGGGAATATCCTTTGCGCTTGCAAGGGCGATAAGCGTGCTTGTAATAAGCTGTCCGTGCGCTCTGGGGCTTGCAACTCCCGTTGCGATAATGGCGGGAAGCGGCAAAGGCGCAAAGAACGGAATACTTTTCAAGACTGCTTCATCTCTTGAAGCGGCAGGAAAGGTTTCGTATATAGCTTTCGACAAGACGGGTACCGTTACCGAAGGAAAGCCGCAGGTTACCGATATAATACCTGCCGCCGGCATAAGCGAAAACGACCTTTTGCTCGTGGCGGCGAGCCTTGAAGGGAAGAGCGAGCATCCTCTTGCAAAGGCGATAAGCGAGCGTGCCGAACGCGACGGACTCAAATATTCGGTTGTTCCGGAATTTACGGCGCTTCCCGGTCACGGTGTTAAGGGAAGAATAGGAGGCAAAGTTCTGCTTGGCGGAAATGCAACTCTTATGCGTGACAGCGGCATTGACGGAGGTGAGCTTTTCTCCGACGGCGAAAAGCTTGCTTCGGAAGGCAAAACCCCACTGTATTTTGCTATGGACGGAAAGCTTCTCGGGGTGATCGCAGTAGCGGACACGGTAAAACCCGACAGCGCAAGGGCGATCGAGGAGCTGAAAAAAATGGGAATTGTGACCGTTATGCTTACGGGAGACAATGCCTGCACGGCAAAAGCCGTTGCTAAAAAGGTAGGAGTTGACGCCGTGATAAGCGACGTACTTCCCGACGGCAAGGAAGCCGTTATAAGAAAGCTTTCCGAGTACGGAAGCGTGGCTATGGTCGGCGACGGAATAAACGATGCGCCGGCGCTTACAAGAGCTGACGTCGGAATAGCTGTCGGAGCGGGAACGGACGTTGCGATAGACTCTGCCGACGTAGTGCTTATGAAGAGCGAGCTTTGCGATGTTTCAGCCGCGATAAGGCTTTCAAGGCGTGTGCTTACAAACATAAAAGAAAACCTTTTCTGGGCGTTCTTCTATAACTGTATCGGCATACCGATAGCGGCAGGCGTGCTTATCCCGATAGGCTTTGCGCTCAGCCCGATGATCGGCGCGGCGGCAATGAGCCTTTCAAGCTTCTGTGTCGTTACAAACGCCCTGCGTCTCAATCTTGTCAACGTTTATGACGCAAGGCGTGACAGAGAACACAAAAAAGCGGCGATACCGGATTTCATCTCCGGCGAGGCTGCGTGCAATATCAAAAAGGAGGATAACAATATGAAAATCGTAAAAGTGCTGACGGTTGAGGGAATGATGTGCGGGCATTGCAAGGCGAGAGTCGAGCAGGTGCTGTCCGCTGTCGACGGAGTTGAAAAGGCGGAGGTCGATCTTGATAAAAAGACGGCAACGGTTACACTTTCCCATGATGTTGACTGCGCCGAGCTTTCAAAAGCGGTTACGGACGCAGGATATAAGGTTACGGACTGCAAATAAAACAGACTCTGGCGGGGGCGAAAGCCTCCGCTTTTCTTTTGTTGACACGGGGCAATTGCAACTGTATAATTTAATTGTTAAAAAATAAAAATTTTTTGCAACCTTTTGAAATATCCGCGCACTATCTTATCGAAAGCGGAGAAAGGAAAAGTTTTATGGCAACATATTCACATTCAAAGGGAAGAGCTCTCATCATTGATTACACCGAAAACTATATGGAGAAGGTGTTTTATTTCTGTCTCAAAAAAACAAGCGACAGAAAAGAGGCTGAGGAGCTGACGCAGGATATTTCTTTTAATATTGTTTCGGCGCTGGAGAGAAGTATCCCCGAAAATTTTCCCGCGTGGGTGTGGCAGATAGCAAGAAACAGATACAGCGTCTGGGCAAGCGAAAAGCACGAAAGATCCGAGAAGATATCAGGTACCGATATTTCGGATTACGATCTGCCCGACAACGCCGACGTTTCGGACGGGCTGATAGAGAAGGAGCAGCTTTCGCTCCTCCGTCGCGAGCTTGCGTTCATCGCAGGCGAATACAGAGACGTTATCCTTGCTTATTATATGGAGAACCGGAGCATAAAGGAGATCGCAAAAAGTCTCCGCTGTGCCGAGGGAACTGTCAAGAGCAGACTTTTCCGAGCCCGTAATATTTTGAAAGAAGGTATGGATATGGCAAGAGAATTCGGAGTCAGAAGTTATAAACCGGAGGAAATATCATTCGTTGCGAATATGTCAAACTGCGGGCTTGACGGTCAGCCCTGGAGCGTTCTTATGGGTCATCTGCTTTATAAGAACATTTTCCTTGAGGCTTACGGCAACCCCGAAACGGCAGAGCAGCTTTCGCTTGAGCTCGGCGTTTCGCTCCCTTATATGGAATGTGAGCTTGAATTTCTGCGCAGGGAAACATTCCTCAAAAAGGACGGCGACAAATACTATACGGCGTTCCCGATAATCAGCAGGAGCGCGCAGGAGGCTATCCACGCATACAACGAAACGATTACGCGCGAAATAACATCAAAAATGGAGCAGTATGTCGATCACCTGCACGAAAAGCTCGGCGACGGACTCTTCGGAGGATATGTTGATTACGAAACGGCAAAATGGACGCTCATAATGAGGCTTTTTGACAGGTACTGCGTAAGATATATGAAGTCGTATACAAAGCGTCCGCGCGGCGGCGAATGGGACATCTGTGGCTATCAGACAACGAACGCCGCAATCCCCGCATTTGTCGGATTTAACGGCTCGGGCGGCAAAGATAACTTCGGGCAATATATATTCAGATACAAGGACATTTCCGGGAAAATCCCCGATACGCTTGGCGCAGACAAAGCGGAAACGCTTGAAAAGCTCGCTCTCGGCGAGGACGTTTCGGGAAGAGACCGGACGCTTGAAGAGCTTGAAAAATACGGTTATGTGAAAAAAATCGGGCGATAAATACGCTTTGAACATAGTTGTTCTGAAAGAGGCTTCGCTTTCTTATTCGGACGATGTTCTCCGTGCGCTTGAAACCGATATAAGAACAATATTCCGCACGGCGTCGGAATTTTCGACGAAGATTGTGAAGAACGAGCTTCCGGACTACTTTGCCGGCGACGAGCAGGCTGTCGCTGTGGCGTGCGACCTTGCGCAGTTCAAGCGCGGCTATGTTCTTGAGCAGGCAATTGCGGACGGCTGGCTGAAGTATAACGAAAATATTTGCCTTTGCGTAGGCGCCCATGTGGAATTTTAATAAAAACTATTGACAAATATCAAATAATATTGTACAATATAAATGTAAAAGATGACTGCCGTCCGTATGCGAGCCGAGTGTAAAATGACAAGGTTTGAAAAAGAGATTTCTTTTCGCATGGCGGACAGAATAAAAACGCACCCCGTATGAGGGTGCGTTTTTATATGTAGATTAAAATTTGCGACGTTTTTTGGGTTTGCTGGCTGCGCCGGATATTCCTGCAAAGGCTGAAGTTACAAGTATCACCGCAGCGCATATGGCAAACATAAGCGGTCTTATGGATGTTCCTGCGCCGAGCGCAACAAGCGCAATCACGAGCAGAAACAGAACTCCCGAAAACAGTCCCGCACGAAGTCCGCCGCTGCCGCATTTTTTGGCGGAGACGAACGCTCCGACAAATGCGGAAATAAAAAGTGACGCAAGTGCGAGCGGCGCGGAATATTTATCGGGATCGGGAAGGGAAAGTCCTATTGCGGCGGAAATCAAAAGGGACACTGCTCCGCACGCAATGCCCCAAAGCGTGCCCTTTACAACGCACGCAAAAATGTTATTATTTTCAGCAGATTTACGCATAATTGCCTCCGAGACGTTTTTGTTTTATACATATGCACGGCTCGGACAAATTATGCTTATTTGTTTTCGCTGCTTTCGGACGCCTTGTCGTCTGTCTTTTCGGCTTCTGCGGTCTTTTCCTCCGCTTTTGCCTTTTTGGGATCATAAGCTTCGCCTGCTCTGCGGTCTATGGAGCGGAGAGCAAAACGCGAGAAGCTGATACGGGTGCGATCCTTGCTTGTAACTATTGTGAAGATATCGTCCTTTACTTTTACAACGCAACCGACGATTCCGCCGATAGTTGTTATTTCGTCGCCGACCTGAAGAGAGTTCTTCATATCGTTCTGTTCTTTTTCCTGTTTTTTCTGAGGTCTTATAACGAGGAAATAGAAAACAACAACGACGAGTACGAGCATTATCCAGAATACCCAGTTTGTCATTCCGCCGGTTGCGGTCGTTGTGCCGCCGGCAGATGTCGATGCATCAAGAAGCATAAGCATAATTTAAAAAGTACCTTTCAAATATTGAATTTTTATATAGTATAACGCAAGTTGCTTAATATTTCAAGTAAATTATTTATGAATAAATTATTTTTTAATTGCAAAAGCCGGCGCATTGCGCCGGCTTTTGCAATCGGTATATCATGCGGTAACGGCAGGGATACTTTCCGCGTCGGGAAGAATGTCCGTATGCTCATGCTCCTCTTGCGGAGCGTATCCTGCGCCGAGTCCGAAGCTTACGCTTATAGCATCGTTGACCCTTTGCATAAGTAAATCGTCAAGGTGTCCCATTTTTTCTCTGAGGCGGCGTTTGTCGATCGTTCTGATCTGTTCGAGCAGTATAACCGAATCTCTTGCCAGACCGAATGTTTCCGCATAAACGTCGATATGCGTAGGGAGCTTTGCCTTACTGATCTGGCTTGTTATGGCGGCGGCTATAACGGTGGGACTGTACCTGTTGCCGATATCGTTCTGAACGATCAGCACGGGACGAAGTCCGCCCTGCTCGCTGCCTACGACGGGACTCAGATCCGCATAATAAATATCTCCTCGTTTGACATTCAAGTTCTTCACACTCTCTTTGCTTTGATACTTTGGAAAGAAACTCTTTCCGAATATATTTTTTCCGTATCACCGTAGTGTTTAGTCAAGGAAATATAAAAATATTGTGACAAATATTTACAGAATGTGCCGCGAGCAGACAAGGCACTGCGCTTTGCCGCTCACTTTATTATATTTTCGTCGTGCGATTTTGACATAGAGCGAGCCGAATGTATAAAATCCGCTTCACAAAAGGATATTTTTATTTTATACTTTGGTATAAATTTTACTTTTTTATTCATAAAATTACGGTTTTATCCGTAAAATATTATTGAGAGGGAGCAGCGCGGCTGATTGCCTTTGTAACATTATGAATACTGTAAATCCTTAAATTAATGAAAAAGTCTTGATTTTTTAATAATTATATTGTATAATAAATCCGTATTGAGGAAAATACACAATTTAATATGTGACCCGGACGGACAGTTTTTCTATGAAAAAGATACTTCTTACATGCTTTGAACCATTCGGAGGAGAGACGATAAATCCCTCTGCCGAAGCGATGAAAAACGTTATACCGCCTTTTGGATGTGAGCTTATAAAGCTTCAGCTTCCCGTGTTGTGGGAAGGCGCCGAAAAGCTTCTTTTCGACGCAATAGACGATTTTTCACCGGATTCCGTGCTTATGACCGGGCAGGCAGGCGGAACGTCTGCAATAAGAATAGAACGCGTTGCGATAAACCTTTGCGGCGCAATTAAAGATGAAGCCGGACTTTATCCGGGAGGGAGCGCCAGACCGACAGAGCTTCCGGCAAGAGAGGGTGCGCCTGCAGCATATTTTTCAACATATGACGCAAGGAAGATACTTGACGCCTTGAAAAAAGAAAATATTCCTGCGGGGTATTCGTATTCGGCAGGGACGTATATTTGTAACTACATTATGTTTTCAGCGCTTGACCGGCTCGCTTCGACCGAAAGCGACGTGCCTGCGGGATTTATTCATCTTCCGTATGCAGACGGTCAGAAAAGCGGCTCGCCGTCGATGGGGATCGATATGATGAGTCGTGCGATAGAAATAATTTTGGCGCAAATGATTTAGGGGGAAAATTTTATGCGTAAATTTAAGGTATTGCTGTGCCTTGTCGCGGCGTTATGTGCTTCGGCATTGCTGCTGACATCGTGCGCGGCATCGAAAAAGTATGAGAAACAGGTACTTAACTACCTGGAAGATAAATATGAAGGAGAAAGTTTTGAGCTCCTTTCATACAGCAACAACAAAAAAACAAGCAGCAGATATGAAATAAAAGCCGTTTGTCTTGACGATGATACCGAATTTGAAATTTATGCTTATTCGGCAAACAACATTTCGGACGGATACGCCGTTACAAGAGCGAACAACGCAATGCGCGATAAGCTGAACCACATTTTCAGTTACAGCGAAGCGGGAAAATATGTTACCGATGTTCGCTGGCTCCGTCTTTATAACGAAGAATATACCGACTATACTTTTATGAGCGTTGAAAACGTCGAGAAGTATGCGGCAGAGGAAAAGATAACTTCGATAGACGCTGTTGTTTTCGGAAATCCTCTGAAATCGGAGCAGGTTGCCGACGGAATAATCACTTCGGTAAAGGCGCTTGAAGAAAACGACATCGTTCTTGAAAATATCGGTTTTGAATTTACCGTTCTTACGAAAAGTTGCAGAATGGAATCATCCACTGCCGACATAGATGCGGCAAACGTCGAAGAGATTACGGACTTTATAAACGAAAAGATTGAAGAAGTAAAAGACGGGCAGTCTGTCTGGATGAATTATGAGCGCGTTATGGTGTTCACATACAGCAACGAAAAAGTCAATAAAACAAAATAATAAGAACTAAGAAAGCACCGCCGAAGCGGTGCTTTTATTTTACTTTGGAGATATGGTTATATCTGTAAAGCGCGAAAAAACGCAAAAAATGCGAAAAATCATTGACAATTAAGTTTTTATGCTATACAATTTATAAAAGTTTTGAATTTTTATTCAGAGAGGTATAATGCTATGAAAAACTGTTCTAACTGCGGAACTCAGTGTGATGACAATGCCGCTTTTTGCAGCAACTGCGGACACTCGCTTGGTGATAACGCATCGACGATGAATGATCCTTCGGATCATACTGCGGAATTCGATCCGGCTGACATTTCCGAAAATAAGGTTATTGCAATGGCTCCTTATCTTATGGGATGGGTAGGAATTATTGTTGCTCTCCTTGCAATCAATAATTCAAAGTACGTTTCATTTAATGTAAAGCAAACGCTTAAACTTGAAATTTGCCTTGTACTTTCGGCATTTTTATGCATCGTTCCGTTTCTCGGATGGGTTGCATTCGGCGTATGCACGATCATAATTCTGGTTTTGAAGATTATAGGTTTCGTCAACGTATGCAAGGGCAAAGCACAGGAGCTTCCGATCGTAAAAGATTTTGCATTTCTTAAATAATTGTATTACATATAAAAAACCTCCCGTTTTCGGGAGGCTTTTTATTTATCTGTAAATTATGATCAGCTCTTTCTGAGAATAGACATAAGATCATCGAAGTCGCTGTCGGAAACGAGAGCATCTTCTTTGTCTTCTGCAACGGGCGCGTTAACGGGCTTGTCTGCTGCGGGTTTTACTACGGAAGCAGAATCGGCAGGAGCTGCTGCGGAAACAGAAGGAGCCGAACGTTTAGCCTGATCTTCTGTCTTGAAGCCTGTTGCTATAACAGTTACCTTGATAGTGTCTTCAAGGCTGTTATCTATTGTAGCACCCCAAATGATAGTTGCATCGGGATGAGCTTCGCTTGAAATCATAGAAGAAGCTGTTTCAACTTCGTCAAGGCTGATGTCAGCGGAAGCTGTGATGTTGATAAGTATACCTGTTGCGCCGGAAATCGTTGTTTCAAGAAGCGGGCTGGTGATAGCCATCTTAGCCGCAACCTCTGCTTTATCTCTGCCTGTGCCTGTGCCTATACCCATGTGAGCATAGCCCGCGTCGCGCATAACTGCAGAAACGTCTGCAAAGTCAAGGTTTACAAGTCCCGGTATGTTGATAAGATCCGAAACGCTCTGAACGCCGCGACGGAGAACGTCGTCTGCATATTCGAATGCGTTGGAAAGAGTGATTCTGTTTTCTGAAATCTGTTTAAGTCTTTCGTTGGGGATAACAACGAGAGCGTCAACATAGTCACGAAGGTGAACTATACCTTGCTCTGCCTGAATCATACGTTTTCTTCCTTCGAAAGAGAAGGGCTTTGTAACGATACCTATCGTAAGTATGCCCATTTCTTTTGCGACCTTTGCCACAACGGGAGCCGCGCCTGTACCTGTACCGCCGCCCATACCTGTTGTGATGAAGACCATGTCTGCACCGCGAATGATATTCTGGATATCATCGATGTTTTCTTCAGCAGCGCGTTTGCCTACTTCGGGATCCGAGCCTGCACCGTGACCCTTTGTTATTTTTTCGCCGATGGCGATCTTTGTGGGTGCGCTGGACGTAAGAAGAACCTGCTTGTCGCAGTTTACCGTGATAAAGTCAACGCCCTGAATGTTTGTTTCAATCATGCGGTTTACAGCGTTGCCGCCGCCACCGCCGACGCCGATGACTTTGATCTTTACGCCGCTGTCGTAGTTGTTGTCAAATTCAAAACCCATTTTATAAAACCTCCTAAATATGTATGTGTGCAGTTACTGTATACAGTAACATACTGCATGATTGTAAAGCGAATATGTTTTTATAAAAAAATCTAAAAAAACGCAGAAATTCACCCCAAAACAGAAAAAATAATACAAAAAATGCGCTTGTAGAGCAAAACCGGCGATGCCAAAATAAAAACGGAGCGAAATTCTCGCTCCGCATATGTGTTAATCCGCAGTCCCTGTTACCAGGAAAGATATCTCGTCGGTACCGGTGGCATACACCGTTCCGGCGACTCCCGGCATTGTTTTTTCAAGATAATTTATCGTTTTTTTGCAGAATTTCAGCTTTTTTTCTAAATCTGTATAAGTTCCGAATACAATCGTATATTTGCTTTTATACACAGCGCTAACGTCGAATTTGCTCGAAAGATCTATGGAGGTTATTCCTTCTGCTATCTCGCTTTCGGTGAAAATTCTTATCAGCTCCGTATTGAATGCGTATCCCTTTGATGTTTCAAATTCAAGCTTTTTTCCGGTTTCCGCTTTTGCTATCGGCGGAAGCACAACGGGAATTATTCCCGAAGACGAAAGCTCATATGCCGAATCTGCCGTGCCAAGCACGCGAAGCTCCTTTGAAAGGATGAGAAATCCGGAGCCGCTTGACGTATAGAAAGCGGGCTTGTCCTCCGTGACCGTGATGACGAGAGTGGAGGGAAGTTTACGTCTTATCGTCACGGAGTTTACATAAGGATTTGCTTTGAGTATGGCGGCGGAGATGTTATCTTTGTTTATTGAATACATATGTGCGCCGCTTTTGAGATTGGCGGAGGAGGTTATCTGCTCTTCGGAGGAGATGGTGTTGCCCTCAATTTTCACGGTTTTTATCCGCACCGAAAAAACAAATATAAAAACAAGCGCGAGCGCTGCCGCGGCAAAGCAGAATTTTATTATAAACGCTTTTATGCGGAATGACGCAAGCTCTGTTTTACTCATTTACTTCCTCCTCTGCGACGAGCGTAAGCAGATCGCGGTTTGAGAGCCTGAGCAGCTCTCTGTATATAAGTTCCTTTGCGCTTGGCTGGGCAAAGCGGCGTATATTTTCAGAGAAAAGCTTGCCATTATCGGTGAAAAGGATATCGCTTGCGGCAAGCTCAAGCGCTTTCGGTGTAAGATCCTTTTCTTCTATCAGCATTGCGGCGTCCGCTTTTGCAAGTCCTTCCGCATTTTTGAATTGGTGATTTGCCGTTACGTTTGGCGAAGGAATGAAGATGCAAGCCTTGCCCATAAGCGCAAGCTCGGATACTGTCATTGCTCCGGATCTGCATATAACCGCATCGGCTGCGGCTTCCCATTTCGGCATATCGTATATATATTCGGCAGGGCAGAGGTTTCTGAAACTGTCAAGCCCTTTCGCTCTGAATTTCTGCATAAAAGCGTCGTGACCGCCCTTACCTGTGGCATGGATATGATACACTTCGGGATGCTTTGCCGAAAAGCTTTCCATAAACGAAAGAATGTTATTGTTTATAGTCTGAGCGCCGAGACTTCCGCCGAACGAAAGCAGAACATATTCGTATTCTCCCGGAATGTCGAGTTCGCGGCGTGCCTGCTGTTTTGAAAGAGATACTGCTTCGCCTCTCATCGGGTTTCCGACGCACATCACTTTTTCCTTGTCGGTGAAAAAGTCTGCGGTGGAGGGGAAGTTTATAAATATTCTGTCGGCATCTTTTTCAAGCATTTTAACGGCTTTTCCCGGAATAGCGTTGGATTCGTGTATAGCTGTGGGGATGCCCATTTTTGCCGCTGTGTGAATAAGCGGATACGAAAGATAATTCCCCGTAGCGAACACCACGTCCGGCTGAAAATCGCGCAGGAGCTTTTTAGCTTCTATCTGCGAGGTTATAAAGCATATTGCGGTTTTTATGTTTTTCAGGGAAAGACTTCTTTGAAGTCCGCTCATTTCTATATGATAAGTCTGGTATCCCGCCTTTTCTATAAGCGATTTTTCCATTCCGTTTTTTGTCGCTATAAAGAGTATTTTCGAATATTTGTCGTGCTTGCGGATCGTGTCCGCGACGGCTATCGCCGGATATATGTGACCGCCGGTGCCTCCGCCGGCAAGAATAATGTTCAAAACCAAGTCCTCCGGATTAAGTAATATTGTCCTTTACACTCTGCTTTGCGATGAATAGCGCGAAACGGAGAGTATTATTCCCATTTCGGCAAGCTGCATTACAAGTGCCGTCCCGCCGTATGAAAAGAAGGGAAGAGCTATTCCCGTAGTGGGGATTGACGCCGTTACAACGGCGATATTAAGCATTGCCTGAATTCCTACTTTTGCAGTGAGTCCGGCAACGAGAACAGATGAAAACGTGTCCGGAGCGCGTTTGGCAATGACAAAGCCGCGCCATGTGAAAAGCACGAAAAGTGCTATAAGGGCTATCGCTCCGATAAAGCCAAGCTCTTCACAAAGAATGGCAAAGATAAAGTCGTTCTGCGGCTCGGGAAGCCACATGTGCTTCTGATAGCTGTTTCCGAGTCCGACACCGAAAAGTCCGCCCGAGCCTATTGCAAGCAGGCTCTGATACGGCTGCCAGCCGCCTGTTTTAAGATAAAGCTCCGGGTGGAGCCAGGCATCTATACGCTTTTTCATATAATTTGTAAAAAGCATTACGCCGAGCGCACCGGCGCCGAAAATTCCGCCGAAGGTAGCGAGAACCTTCCAATTTGCGCCCGACATGAAAATCATTGAGGCGCCGATGAGAAAGAGGATTATCGTTCCCGACATATGATGTTCAAGCAGGGTGGTAACGCACACAACGCCTGTTATCGCCGCAGGAATGAGTATTCCGTATTTGAATTGCTTTATTTTTGAGCTGAAAAACGATATATACGATGCCAGAAGCAACACTAACGCAAACTTCATTATCTCTGAGGGCTGAAACTGAATAGGCCCTACTTTCAGCCATCTTGTCGCGCCTTTGTTTGACTGCCCGATAAAAGGCACTGCCGCAAGCATAAGAAAGCTTGCCGCGAATATCGGAACGGTGAATTTTTTAATAAAACCATAGTCTATAAACGATACTATCATCATAACTATTATGCCGACTATGGCAAAGAATATCTGCTTTTTGACAAACCACAGGCTGTCGTGCATTCTCACCTTGGCGAAAACGTAGCTCGAAGAAAATACCATTACCGACCCGTAGCAGAGCAGAAGCACTACTATTATAAGAAATATTCTGTCAACGCCGCCACGCACGCGGTAAACGGTGTTTATCTGCGGGTGAAGCAGTTCTTGCAGAAAGGAGCTGCCTTCTTTTGTTTTGTTTTGTTGTCCTGTCATAAGAAAGCCCTCCTTCTCCGATTATTCAAAGAAATATGATATTACGCTCATTATAACCGTTACAGAAACGGCAACAAGAACGATTTTGCCTTCGCTCCAGCCGCAAAGTTCGAAATGATGGTGCAGAGGTGACATTCTGAAAAGTCTTTTTCCGTGTGATATTTTGAAATATCCAACCTGAAGTATTACCGAAAAAGCTTCTATGAAATATACGATGCCGACTATCACGAGAATCAGCGGATCTTCCGTCAGAAGCGAGAGCGTAACGACCGCGCCGCCGAGAAACAGTGAGCCGGTGTCGCCCATAAATACTCTTGCCGGGTGAGCGTTGTAGACAAGAAATCCTATGCAGCCACCGAACACCGATATGGCAAGGACCGCGCCTACGCGCTGTCCCTGAAGAAGAGCTTTCACTGTAAAGAATACGCATACAGCCGCCGTAACGGATGATGCGAGTCCGTCTATGCCGTCGGTAAGGTTTACCGAGTTTGACGTGAATATAAAGAACGCAACAAAAAAAATGTAGAACCAGAATCCTATTTGGAGCTCCGCGCCGAAGAAAGGAATATAAAGCGTTTTGCAGAGTCCGAAAGATTTTTCAAATACTAACAGAAACAGGGACGCTATCACTGCCTGCAAAAGCACCTTCTGATATGCGCGGATACCGTCGTTTTTATGCTCGAACAGCTTTTTGCTGTCGTCTATTATTCCTACCATTCCGGAAAGAAAAGTAAAACCGTAGCATATCCAGAGTTTCAGTATTTCTTCTTTTCCGAGAAAGAAAAACGAAATAACAAGCGAAAGCGCGGTTCCCGCAATAAAGAACAGACCGCCCATTGTGGGTGTTCCGTCCTTGCATTTATGCCATCTCGGGCCGATTTCCTTTACGGGCTGACCTATTTTTTTTGACATAAGCACGGGGATGAATATCTTTCCCAGAACGGCGGTGCATACTGCCGATACCGCAAGCACCGAAATAAGATAAAGCGTCATTGTTTTACTCCTGAAGCAGATGTGATATTCTTTCAAGTGACAGTGCGCGACTTGCCTTTATAAGCACGGTGTCGCCCTGATTTATAAACGGCTTTATTATCGTTGCCGCTTTTTCCGCGTCCGAATAATCGGATATTTTCGTTATCTTTTCGTGAGGCAGTCCTGCCGCTTCGGCACCGGAAGCTATTTCTTCCGCAAGCGTGCCGACCGTTATCAGCCTATCGACGCCGACTTTTGCTGCCTTTGCGCCGACCTTTCGGTGAAGCTCGGAAGAATACTCTCCAAGCTCCCGCATCTCACCGAGAACGGCTATTTTGCCGCCGTCCTTTGCTATGTTTGAAAGCACACCAAGCGCCGCGCACATGGATTCCGGTCCTGCGTTATAGCAGTCTTCGATTATTGTAAATCCGTTTGATTTTATAATGTTTTGACGCATTTTGACAGGAGAGAAAGACAAAAGTCCTTGCTTTATTCCATCCTCGTTTATGCCGAGAAGCGTTCCTGCGGCGATTGCCGCAAGCGCGTCGCATACGTTATGCGTGCCTACCTGATTTATACGCAGACCGCATATGTTTTCGCTTTCCGTAGAGCGGAGATCGAAGGTTGTAAATCCGTCGTCGGCGGTTATATTCTCGGCTTTGTAGTCGCACTTCGGATTTTCAATTCCGAAGTAAAGCCGACACAGTTTTCTTTCGGGCACGGCGTTTTCAAGCAACGGCTCGTCGCCGTTCAGCAACAGAATTGCTCCGTCTTTCATTCCGTCTGTTATTTCAAGCTTTGCTTTGCATATATTTTCTCTCGAACCGAGATGTTCTATGTGCGAATTCCCTATGCAAGTTATTATGGCTATATCAGGCTCCGCGATTTTTGAAAGCGCCGATATTTCGCCGATATTGCTCATTCCCATTTCAAGGACTAAAAGCCTGTCGTCTTCACAAAGTGAAAGTACGGTGAGAGGCAGACCTATGTCGTTGTTTAAGTTTCCTTCCGTCTTGTGCGTTTTGTATTTTGTAGAAAGTATTGAATGGATGTACTGCTTTGTTGTTGTTTTTCCGACGCTTCCGGTTACGGCGACGGTTATTGTATTGAACTGAGCTTTATAAGCTTTTGCAAGCGAACCGAGTGCTTTTCTTGTGTCGTCCGTCATTATATACGGGATATCGCAGTCCGGCTTTTTGCTTACGACGGCAACTGCTGCACCACTTTCCGCCGCTTTGCGGATAAAATCGTGACCGTCAAAATTTTCTCCCTCTATGGCGAAAAAACATTCGCCGGTACAGTCGGTTCTTGAATCGGTAGCGACACCGTAAACTGTCGTCGCAGGATCTCCGCCGAAAAGCTCTCCGCCGCACATATCGGCAAGTCTTTTAAGATCTATTTTCTTGTCAGTGCATCCGAATTTCATTTTTTACAGTCCTTTTTTCAGAATTATGTTTTCCGCCTGTTCCTTGTCGGAGAAGGGAAGCTTTTTTTCTCCTACGATGATAAAGCTTTCCGCGCCTTTCCCCAAAAGCATTACCGTGTCGCCTTTTTCCGCAGTTGAAAGCGCAAGCTCTATCGCCTTTCCTCTGTCAGGCTCTGTTATGTAGTTTTCGCGCGATTTTATCTGTGAGATTATATCGTCTATTATATCGTTCGGCTCCTCGGAGCGGGGATTGTCGCTTGTTATTATCACCGTATCCGAAAGATTGCAGGCAACTTTTCCCATTTCCGCACGCTTGCCGCAATCTCTGTCGCCGCCGCAACCGAATACGGTTATTACTCTTCCCGGTGTGAACCCACGCGCGGCGGAAAGCACGTTTTTCATTGCGTCCGGTGTGTGGGCGAAGTCTATTATCACATGAAAGCCCGTTTTGGTATCTATTTTTTCCATACGTCCTGGTGCGCCGTGAAATCGTTCGAGTGCGCGCGCCGAAAGTCGCGCTTTTATTCCGAGAACCGATGCCGCCGATGCCGCGGCAAGCATATCGAGCACCGAATAAGAGCCGAAAAGAGGAGAGGAGATGTGCTCTCTTGTGCCTACCGAACAGAAGTCAAACTGTACGCCCCATTCTGTGTGGATGATGTTGTCGGCATAGAAATCGACGTCGAAATCCTTTGCGGAATAGTACCATATTTCATCGTTTGCCGCCCATGCCATCTCATATGCGTGCGGGTCGTCAAAGTTCAGCACCGAATGGCGGCATTTTCTGAATAGTTCGGCTTTTGCCGCCGAATAAGCTTCTGTACTTTTATGATAATCAAGATGGTCGCGTGAAAGATTTGTGAAAATTCCGACTTCAAAATCGAGACCGCAGAGCCGCTTTTGATCGAGCGCGTGGGAGCTTGCCTCCATAACCACAAAGTCGATATTTTCATCCGCTGCTCTTTTCAGCAAGGGTGCGAGAACGTCGGGAGGGGGAGTGGTATATCCTGTTTTTATGGTTTCGCCGCCAAAGTCGGCGCCCTCCGTGCCTATCACGCACGATGTATATCCGCCCTCGTAAAGTATGGCGGAAAGCATATTTGCGGTCGTGGTTTTTCCGTTTGTACCCGTGACTGCGCAAAGACGCAGTTTTTTCTGCGGATCTCCGTATATACGGAGGCATGCCAGAGCAAAAGCTTCTCTTGCGTCTTTTGTTATTACGGTAGGCACGGGGAAACGCCCGTCGGTTACCGTATCGGTCACAACTGCAGACGCGCCTTTTATAACCGCATCGTACATATTGGCGATACTTCCGTCAAGAGAGAAGAAAAGCTCTCCGGGCTTTATTCTGCGCGAATCCGCGCCGACGCCGTTTACTTCGATATCGCCTATTTCTTTAGGCAAAAGTATAATTTCATTTTGATGTATAAGCTCCGATAATTTCAAGAGCGGTCACCTCCGCAGGATTATTTGAAAAATATTTCTTCAAACATCCTACAAAAGCTCCGACTCAGTCAGTTACTTCCGTAATTCTGAAATCTACCGTTATTATACTTCCTTTTTCGGCGGATGTACCCGCCGCGATCGATTGATTCACCGCGACGGCGGAGCTTCCGCTTGTAACGCCCGTAAGGTGAATGTTGAAGCCTGCATTGGCAAGCAGTTTATTTGCCTCTGCCGCGCTTTTTCCTATTACTGACGGAACCGCTGCATATTCTGATTCCGTTGTACCGCCGGTGTAGAGAATGATTTTTCCGTTTTCGGGAGACATTTTGCTTCCCGATACGGGAACCTGATTTATTACCGATGTGCCGGAGCCTACTATTTCATATTTGAGTCCGGCGTCGCTTATGTTCTTTATTGCCGTGTCAAGCGCAAGACCGCGATAGTTCTTTACAGAGATTTCGAGCTTTGCCATTTCTTCTGCCGTGTAGACGGGTTCAACGCCGAGATAGGGAAGTATTTCCGCAAGCATTTTCGCAACGTAAGGTGCGGCTACAGTGCTTCCGTAAATTGAGCCTATCGTCGGCTCGTCAACTGCAAGAAGTATTACTACCTTCGGATCGTATGACGGGGCGAATGCGACGGTTGAAGCTATTCGTTTGTTTCCTACCGTGCCTTTTTCCGAAGTACCCGTTTTTGCCGCTACGGAATAGCCTGCAACGTATGCATTTTTTGCGCCGCCGTTTGTAGCTACGCCTTCCGCGAGTATCGAGCAGATGGTTGAAGCTGTCTCTTTGCTTACGACCTGACGTTTTTCCGTTGTGCCGAAGGAAGCTTTGATCTTGCCGTCATTGTCTTTTATTTCTTTTACAACGTGAGGAGTTACGAGAGTTCCGCCGTTTGCGACGGCGGCAACTGCAGTTATCTGCTGTATTGCCGTTACGTTGTATCTCTGACCGAATGAGTAAACGGCAAGGTCGAGTGCGGACATATTATCTTCGCTTCTGTATACCGAGCCGGTCTCGCCGGGAAGGTCGATTCCGGTTTTCGAGTCAAGTCCGAAGGCGGAAAAGTATTTACAGAAAGTATTTATTCCTATGCGTTCTGCGAGCATCATCATACAGGGGTTGCAGGACTGCATAAGTCCCTGAGCAAAGGTTACAAGTCCGTGACCGGAAGTCTTGTGACATTTTATTTTCCAGCCGGATACGGTGTAAGAGCCTTTGCAGTAGAATGTATCGGTAACTTTTGCCTTGTTTTCTTCAAGCGCCATTGACGTGGTGAAGATCTTTGATGTAGAACCCGGCTCATACGTTTCGGTTATGGCTTTGTTATTCCACATTTCAAGAAGAAACGCCGAAAGCGCTTTCTGATATTCAACTGTTCCTTCGCCGTATTCGTCGGCTGCCGCCGCTATTTTTTTCTTGTAATACTCCGAAAACGTTGTGGGATTATTCAGGTCATAGCTGGGGTAAACAGCCATGCCGTATATTTCGCCCGTGGTCGGATCCATAGCGATTGCCTGCGCACGTGATTTGCATCCCGACTCAACAGCCGCCTGCTCAAGATAATTTTCAAGTATGCTTTGAATCTTATAATCTATGGTCGATACAAGGCTTGCGCCGTTCGATGCATCGATATAGGTTTCGTAGTTATATGGCATAGAACCCATTGCGCCGTTCTGAGCGGCGACTATTTTTCCGCTGATGCCGGAAAGTACGCTGTTATAGTAATATTCAAGTCCGTAACTGCCGCCGTCGGTTCCGCAGAAGCCGATAACGTGGCTTGCGAGCGTTGAAAAGGGATATACTCTTGTCGTCATTTCGGCGAGGCATATTTTTCTTTCAAGCTCATTGTCCGCAATGTACTGACGGACTTTGTCGGCAGTTGCTTCATCGACGTTCTTTTTTATGGTTCTGTCTTTGTATTTTGTCTTTTTCGACTGCTCGTAAACGAAATCGTACTCAACGCCAAGAATTTCCGAAAGTCCTTTGCATATAAGCTCGCGTTGTTCCTCTGTTTCTATATCGTACGGAGAGATAAATATTCTTTCGGTTGTGTAGTTTGTTGCAAGTACCACGCCGTTTCTGTCGGTTATTGTTCCGCGCGAAGCCGATATCGGCGTTTCGTATATCATCTGCTCAATTACCGCCGCGCGGTACTTTTTATAGTTTACTATCTGAAGGTAAAAGAGTCTGCCTATCAATATTGCCGCAATAAGAGAAATCAAAGAAAACAGCAAAAAAGAGCGGGTGCGTATTTGGGGACCCTGACGTCCGAGTATGGATTCCGGTTTGGACTTTTGCGCTGCCATTGTGTTCTCCTTTGTATAATATAAAAAGAGCAAAGAGCATTATTATATTCTCCTTACTCGAAAAAGCTATTACGATATTACATTATATTTGCGGCTTTGAAAATTATGCACGCTCCGCAAACGGAGCGCGCATAATTTCAGTTCATAAATTCTATAAACTTGTTGAAGTTCTTTGCTATTGCGCTGAGAAGAGAATCTATAGCACCGCCGAGAGTGCTTTCAGGCTCAACTATTTCGCTTATGTCTTCCGAGCTTTCACCCTCAAAATAAACCGTTGTTTTGCGTGAAGAGTCAAGACCGAGCTCCGAAGCGGTGGATTCTATCTGTGATTTTGTGTGTTTATAGTCAAGCTGACCTTCAAGTGTGGCGGCTTCGGCGGTGAGTGCTTTTATGTCGCTTTTCATTCCCGATATTTCGGATGAAAGCTCCGATACCTGAACGAACGAAAATATGATGAACATAAACAGCACCGTTGCGACGAACATACCTATTATAAGCGCAACAGGAAACGGGGAGCTTTTCTTTTCCCTTACGGTTTTGTATCTGTCTCCGCCGCCTCCGCACATATCGGAAAGGGAAGAGATGACACTCTTTTTAGTGGAGGGAGAACGATGGTCGTATGAAGGTTTTTTGGAGTTTTTGGGGTTTTGGTTTGAGTTCATGCTCTTCCTTCCTTTCCGTAATGCGTTACTGTATTTTTTCAGCCGCTCTCAGCTTTGCACTGTGCGACCTTCTGTTAAGCTTAAGTTCTTCCTCCGAAGGGAGGATGGGTTTTCTCTGAAGCGTTTTTATCTGCGGCTTTTTTCCGCACACGCAAACAGGGAACGACGGCGGACATGTGCAACCTTTTTCAAGTCTTGCAAAAATCTGCTTTACCGCTCTGTCCTCAAGCGAATGGAACGTAAGCACTGCGATCCTTCCGCCGGGAGCAAGTGCCTCTATCGCATCCTCTATTGCCGGAGCGATTATCGAAAGCTCGCCGTTTACTTCTATTCTTATTGCCTGAAAAGCTTGCTTTGCGGGATGATGTCCTTCAAACAGGACTTTTTTGGACGCTACCGATTTTATTATATCTACAAGCTCAAATGTGGTTTCTATCGGTTTTTCTTTGCGCCTTTCAGCTATGGCGCGTGCTATTTTCGGCGCATTCGGCTCCTCGCCGTATTCATAAAGAATTCTGCGAAGCTCGCTTTCCGGATAACCGTTTACAACGTCATACGCCGAAAGCGGAGCCGAGCGATCCATTCTCATGTCGAGCGGTGCGTCAAAGTTGTACGAAAAGCCTCTTTCGGCTGTGTCAAGCTGATATGAGGAAACGCCGAGATCAAATATCACGCCGTTTATCTTTTCTATGCCGAGCGACGAAAGTATATTTTTTATATTTGAAAAATTGTCCGAAACGTAGGTAATCCTGTCTGCGTAGGGAGCAAGTCTTTTCTTTGCCGCGTTTATTGCATCTGTGTCGCGATCTATGCAGATGAGTCTGCCACCGTCAAGGCGCTTTGCTATCTGTTCCGAATGACCGCCTCCGCCGAGCGTACAGTCAACGTAGATTCCGTCGGGCTTTATGTTCAGTGCATCGATACACTCGCCGAGCATTACCGAAAAATGATTGAATTCTCCCATCAGCCTTCAAGTGCTATCATAAGATTTTCAATGCTCTGAGCGTCTTCGGAGGCTTTCTTTGCTTCCCAAGCCGACTGAGCCCATATTTCAATGTACGAATTCACGCCTATGACCACGGTGTCCTTTTCGAGCTTTGCGTAATCGCGAAGCACCTGAGGAATAAGCACGCGTCCCTGAGAGTCGAGAGAGGCGTCCGACGCTGCTGAATAGAAGAAACGACGAACGTCACGAGCCTGTACCATAGGGAGTGCATCGAGCTTGGCGGTGAATTTTTCCCACTCGGAAAGGGGATATACGCAGAGACAATGATCTACGCTGCGCGTTACAACAAAGTTTTCGCCGAGCGCTTCACGGAACTTAGCCGGAATAAAAACTCTGCCTTTTGCATCGGTTGAGTGGATAAACTCGCCTAAAAACATTTTATGCCCTTCCTTTCGTGGAATGTGGATAACTCTGTGGAAAGTGTGGAAATCCACCACTTTGCACCACTTTGCACCACTTTTATGGTTTAATTATAAATGATAGATGAATAAAATACAAGAGCTTTTTGAAAAAAATATAAAAAAACACGGCGGAAATTTCACCAAAAGTGAGATTTTCACCGTGTTTTGTTCATATTTATATTATTTTTATCCGAATGTAACAAAGCTGTTACTCGGAAAGGACTCGGAGTGCGTCTTTCGGGACATAACGCGAAACGCTTTTTCCTTCTGAAATGAGCTTGCGGACGAGAGTTGAGCTTACATCTTTATATTTCGGATCGGCTTCGAGAAGAACGGTCTTTATACCGCTGTGCTGATAATTGAAATCTGCCTGTTTCTGCTCATACACGCGGTCGCTTTCGCTTCGGACGCCTTTTATTATCACATCTGCGCCGGCTTCTTTTGCATATTCGTAAAGCATACCGCTGTTTGTAATGACTACGGCGTTTTCTATTTCCATAGTTGCCGCACAGAGTGCTTCGTACCGCTTTTCGAGCGGGAAGAGGGGCTTTTTATCGGGATTTTCAAATATGCCCACTATAAGCACAGCACACATATCCGCCGCGCGTTTTATTATATCAAGATGACCGTAAGTTACGGGATCGAAGGTTCCCGCCGTCAAAGCTATGCCGTACTCCATATTTATTCTGCCGCCTTCGGGGCAAGATAATAAATTATAACTCTGCCGTAGTGTGCCTGCTTTGTAAGGGTATAACGGGAAGCGACGTCGGTATCTTCCACAAGTCCTTCCTGCTCATCCTCGCAGATTATTATGCTTGTTTCTTTTACAAGCTTGCTGTCATAAATAGCTTTCAGTGCCGACGGCAGAAGCCTTTTGGCATACGGAGGATCTATAAAAACTATATCGAAGCTGCTTTTTCCGGATGCCGACGCGGCGTACTTTTCAAAGTCCATACAAAGCACGTTTGACTTTTTGTAAAGCTTTGTTTTCTGTGCGTTTTCGGTTACGAATTTTATCGCCTCGCGCGAATTGTCAACAAATGTGCATTTTTCCGCGCCTCTTGAAAGCGCTTCGAGTCCCATCTGTCCCGATCCTGCAAAGAGATCGAGAACCTCGCGTCCCTCTATGTCGAATTGTATGGAGGAGAACACGGCTTCCTTTACTTTTTCCGTTGTCGGGCGGGTTATCTCCTCGCCTTCGGGAGAGGAAAGTCTTGTTCCTCTTGCCGTTCCGGTTATAATTCTCATATATCTGCTCCTTTATCTGAAATATTCTTTTATGTTTTTCGCAATACTTTCCGTTATACCTTTTACACGGCAAAGCTCGGATATATCCGCTTGCTTTATTGCTGAAAGGCCTCCGAATACCGCAAGAAGCGCTTTTGCTTTTACTTTTCCCACGCCGCTCACATTTTCAAGTACCGAAGTTTTTTCGGCTTTGCGTTTTCCGCCCATCATTTTAGATATTGTAAAGCGATGAACTTCCTCCTGAATTTTATATATAAGCGAATAGACCTGCTGTTCGGAAAGGATCTGTATCTCGTCTCCGTCCTCGCCGACAAGCGCACGTGTTCTGTGCTTGTCGTCCTTTACCATGCCGAGCGTCGGAATATCATATCCGGCTTCTCTCATTGCCTGCTTTGCCGCCGAAACGTGGGCTGCGCCGCCATCTATAAGGAAGAGATCCGGTGCGACGGCACCATCGTCCGAGAAGTGAGCGCATCTTCGGCTTACGGCTTCACGCATCGAGGCATAGTCGTCACGAGTGGATACGGTTTTCATTCTGAAAATGCGGTAGTCGCTCTTTTTCGGCTTGCCGTTCTCAAATACGACCATTCCTGCGGTTATATGCTCGTCGCCGATGTTTGAAATATCAAACGCCTCTATTCTTTCCGGAACGGTTTCAAGTCCTGCAAGCGAAGCGAGCCGTGCGAGAGTCTTGTCTGTTTTCTGTGATGAAAGCAGATATTCTTTACACTTTTGCTCAGCGTTTTCTTTTGCCATGTCGCACAGCTTTTTCTTTTCTCCTCGCAGGGGGATGGTTAAGTTAACTTTTCTGTTTGTTTTTTCGGAAAGCCAGCTTTCGCAAAGCTCTTTATCGCTTTCGGAAAGCTCGCCACCTACGGTTATTTCTTTCGGAATATATTCTCTGCGGACGTAGAGCTCGCATATAAACGAGCACAGTGCGGATGAATCAAGTATTTCACCGCCCGAAAAATAAAATATTTCGGAGTCTGTGAGTTTTCCCCCTCTTATATAAAATACGCACACGGCGCTGACGGCATCGCCCGCATAAGCCGATATAACATCGCGCTCGACTTCAGGGGAGGCTACGACCTTTTGTTTTTCACGCAGCTTTTCTATCGCGCGGATTCTGTCGCGGCAGACGGCAGCTGCCTCGAACATTTCATTTTCCGACGCATAGAGCATTTTTTCTGTCAGTTCGTCGGTTATTTTTTTGTAGTTTCCTGAAAGAAAGTCCACCGCTTCCGAAAAGCTTTCGCGGTACTGCTCGCTTGTTACGTTTTCATCGCACGGAGCAAGGCAGCCTATCTGTCTGTATATGCAATGCGTGACCTTTCCTTTGTCGCGCGGAAAACGCCTGTTGCAGGCGGGAAGTCCGAAGGTCTTTTGCATTGCGTTTATTATACCGTAAACGACGGTAGTTCCCGAATAGGGACCAAAATACAGCGCGCGCGGATCTTCTCTTTTCCTTGTTACGGTAAAGCGCGGATACTCATCGTGCATATTTACCGAAATATAAGGGTATGACTTATCGTCCTTGAGCTTTATGTTGTATCGCGGTTTGTAGAGCTTTATAAGGCTGTTTTCGAGCGTGAGCGCTTCTGTCTCTGTATCGCAGACGATATATTCAAAGTCGCGGACGAGAGACGTCATCATATCTGTTTTTACGCTTTTGAAGTCGGTTTCGTGAAAATACTGAGAAACACGGTTTTTCAGCTTTTTTGATTTTCCGACATAAATGACTTTTCCTCCGTCGCCGCGCATTATATAAACGCCGGGAGAAAGGGGAAGAAGCGAAGCTTTTTCGCGCAGGCTTGCGGCATATGCGGCATTTACCACGTCAAAAACCTCCTTTCAAGAAAAAAACGGCAGTTGCAAAGCATCTGCCGCCGTTATGCAATGGCTTTTCCGATCAGAGAGAATTGCTGACCAACTCCTCAAGACCGTTCAGTGCCTCGGTTTCGTCGGGACCGTCGGCAATCAAAGTGATCGTCATTCCTCCGGTGATACCCATTGAGAGTACGCCGAGAAGGCTTTTTGCGCTTATGCGTCGATCATCCTTCTGGATCCAAATAGAGCTGGCATAAGAATTTGCTTTCTGAATGAAGAACGTTGCTGGTCTTGCATGGAGACCTACGTTGTTTTTGATTGTTACATCTCTTGAAATCATACCTTATGCTCCTTTGACGGTATAAAACACGCCTTTTTACCTGATATGCGTGCAGATTATCTTTTATTATATTGTATTATAACAAATGATTAAAATAAAATCAATAGTTTTTTAATATTTTTTGTCATTTGGCACCCGGCGAGCCTATGTCTACGAGCGTCATTGCGAATTCAACGTCCGTTGTGTAGACATAAACTATATCGGAAACGGTCGCAAGCTTGTTTCCGCCGATATAAAATCCGCTTTCTCCCGATTTTCCGTAAAGCACGGCCGTGCCTTTTACGTCCATAAGAAACGGATCGTCAACGCGCTGGATTGATCCGTTGCCGTTTTCGGCGTAGATTTTTGAGTGTTCTGTGTAAACGCCCTGAACGTAGCCGATTATCGTGTCTCCGTCCGAAAGGTAAAGCACCGTTCCGCTTTTTATTTTTTCGGTCATTGTGTCGGCGGTGGACTGCATAACTCCCGGAACGATAAAGCTTACCGTTACCTTTTCGTCAAGGGAATCTTTTGAGTTGTAATAGTATCTGAACACGAGCGCGGCGATGCACGCCAGAATAACGAGTATAAGGAGCGCATCAAAAATGTTGAAGCGTGATTTTGTTTCCTGTCTTGCCATGATAGCCTCCTTACTCAATGTTGAACGCCGTGCAGAACGATGTGCCGGCAAAGGTTCCGCATCTGAAATATATGCGTGAACCGACGAGAATCTTATTGTCGGCTGCGTAGGCTATGCCGCGACTGTCAACGCTTCCGGTTACATAAAGGGTAACATATACATCGTAAAGGTTATCGTATTCGGAATACGTTACGGAATATTTACCCAGGCTGTCCACAACCACTTTGCTTCCGACATATTTGGTTTTTTCGGAGCGCACATCGCTTATCGTGCCGATAGGCTTTCCGGTGGATGAGTCCGTAACTTCTGAGCCTGTGGTTATAAGTGAAAGATAATCCTTATTTATTCCCGAAAGCTTTACGGTGTAGGTTATGGTCTTTTCGCTCTTTTCGGCGCTTTCCTTATCGGAAACAGTCATATACACGACCACCGCTATAAGGGCAAGTACCATTAAGATTATAAGTACGTCAATAAAATTGAAGCGTCCTTTTACCTGATCCTTGTTTTCCATAGTGCCAAACTCTTTCCCGACGAAATTTTATTTGCGCCGTCCTCTTCCGTCGCAAGGGGAGGCGTCGCTTTGTATCAATAGAAGAAATCTCCGGATTCTTCGATAGCGTTCTTTGAAAGCATTACCGCAGCGGCAGAAAGTCCTGTCATTATCCAGAACATAAGGAATACGCGGTAGTTGTACCACACATAATCGGTCATTCCCTGAACAAGAAACGCCACAAGTCCGCAGAATATTCCTGCTTCAGTAAGCTTTTCGCTTTTGGATTCGGGCGATGCTATGTGCGAAAGATTCATCTGTATAAGCACGAACACGAATGCCGCGAATATCACGGCTCCTGATATTCCGAGCTCGGTGAGTATCTGAAGATAAAGGCTGTGGCTGTGCGGTGCTGTCTCTATTCCGCGCAGCGCATAGGACGGATAAACTGCGGCAAAGGCGCCTTCGCCTATGCCTATTCCGTATGGGAACACGTCGCCGAGCATTTTAATTACTCCGCGCCAGATGCCTATTCTGTACGATGAGGAGGTGTCCGAATGGGTAAATATACTTGCTATTCTGTTTGTAACGCTGCTGCTGAGCGATATCGCGACTGCGGCGGGAGGAAGAAGAAGTATTCCTGCCGTAAGGCAGCGTTTATCCGCCAGAAGAATAAATACTATTACGGAAACCGCAAAGCCGAGCCATGCTCCGCGCGACCATGTGAGGACGAGACAGAACACGTCAAAGGCGGCTCCGCAGGCGAAAGCAAAACGTTCCTTTGCGCTTTTTGCGGTAAGTGCAAGCGCGACCGTTACGGGTATTATAAGAATGAGATATTCACCAAGAACATTGGGATTTGCAAAAGTGGAAACGACTCTGCCTTTTATTTCTCCGAAATCGGACATATCCTGCCAAATAACGGACGGCGAACCTATGAAATTTTCAAAAATTCCGTAGAGCGAAACTATCGCACCGGAAAATGCGACCGCCGAAAGGCATTTTTTGAGAAGCGAATACGAGCGGATAAGATTTTTTACTATAAAGTAAGCGGCTATAAAGCACACCATAAGCAGCATTTTGTTTGTGCTGGATTTCGATTGTGAAAAGATCCCGCCGAAAAACGTGAGAAGCAAAAACAAAAATACAGGAACATCTATAAACGATATTTTGAAAACGCGCTTTCCGCAGAAGAATTTGATTATGCATGAAACAAGCACAAGGCAGGTAAGCACGGCAAGCGCCATTGTGGGCAGGAAGGGCAGAAGCAGGCATATGCCTATAATTCCGGCTTCGGGAGACAAAAGCACCGCGTGAACCGATATCACAGCGGCAAGCGCGATGACTACACATTCCGCAGGAACGAATATCGAAACCGTTCCGGATATCATGCCGACGAGGAACGAGACGCTGATGCCGGTATATGCAGGCTGAGCCGCCGCATAGTCCACCGAGACCGAACGAAGATTCAGTACGTCAAAGAATATAAATCGCAGCATTACCGAGCCCGATATCGCCTGAGCAAGACTTTTCTTTGACATAAACAGCACTACCGATATTGCGATAAGCGCGATTCCCGTTGCAAGAGACGCTGTATTTACCTCAATGTCGAAAGAATATTTTTTCAGCAGATAAGTCGCTACTACATAAAAACCGAACGAAAACGCGAACACTCCGTACGAGGCGAGAGAAGTTATCAGCAGAGAAGAGTAAAGCTTTCCTATTGCAGAGATGAAAAAGCTGTTTTCGATGGACGAAGCGAATTTATGCTTCACTTTGCGAAAGCTTTCACTTTCGGAAGAACTGAGCGAGTGAGTCGCGCTTCCGATAAGAGAACGTTCCGCGCAGTCGTTTACTTTATCATAAGAAAGGAAAATGCGCGCTGCAAAGCTTGTCCTCGCTGCTTTATACAGAGCGTCGGCGAACCGCATAAGTGCGGAAACTATAACGCCGCTACGGAAGCTTTTTGCAATTCTTTTTCCAAACGGGAGTTTTTTTGTGCTTTTGGACACGCTCACACCTCCTTGCTTCTGGTTTTTGCGATTTTACGCAAAATGCCTATACATATTAAATATACCACACATCCGCCCGAAAAGACAATAGCACAGACGATAAAATTTTGAAATATTGAAGAATTTACCGCATTTTTTTCAAAAAATCCGTGCAAAAGGGCTGTCGCGGCGAGGCAAACGCCGCCCGATAAGGCAACCACCCCAATACTTATGCCGAGCTGTTTGCAGAAGAATCCTTTTATTTTTATCACGGCAAAGATAAAAAGCACCATGGCTGAGGTAAAGTGTGCCATTCCGTATGATACGGCAATGGCGATTTCTCCGGCGTTTAATATAAAGACCGAAACTGCGCCTGCTGCCGCAAATACGGTGATTCCCGAAATGGAAGCCACTACAACCGGAAAGGGGTGCTTTCTTGCGAAAAATCCGCGCGAAAGCACTTCAAAAACGCAGAAAAACGGTACGGAAAAAGCAAGCGAGCCAAGTATTTTTCCGCATATGAGGGCAAGCTCGGCACCGAAATTTCCGCGCATATATATCATACATATTATATTATCGGAGAGGAAGTAAAGTCCTATGGCGACGGGGAGCGAAAGCGCAAGTGCGGCAAACACCGCACCGACAAGCTGATGGGAAAACTCTTTATCGTCTCCGACGGAAAACGTTCTTGAAAGCGACGGCAGAATGAAGTTGCACACGCCATAGGTAAGCACGCCCGACGCTATGAGCCAGAGCGTGCCGGAATAATCAAACGCAGCGACCGCTCTGTCAGAAACGAAAGAAGCAAAAAAGGTTATAAGCAACGAACAGGCAGGGAGGAGCCATGCTCCGGCAATTACGGACGGAGCGGCTTTCAGCGCAGGAGCAAGTCCTTTTCCCCTGAGCTTTATCGTAAGAGCGGGGAACAGGTGCTTCGATATAATCGGCACGGCGAGAGTGAAGAACTGTATCGCCCACGAAAGCACATATATTGCCGCGAGCGTGAGCATTGCCTTTTCGCTTTCGATATTCCGCGCTACGGCAAGATAGATAATTACGGCAATGTTCGATATCGAGCTTACGAGCGACGGCAGTATGAAATTGCCGTGTGACTGAAGTATTCCCACAAGGACATAAGCTGCTCCTGTGAATATTATCATGGGGAACATTACGGAAAGAAGCTTTGTTCCGAGTGCAAAAGCTTCCTCACTCAGGCTCGGTGCGCAAACGGAGAGTATCGTCTTTGAAAATACCGAGCCAAGCACGGCTAGGACAGACGAAACAATTATTGTAAGCGTGAAAAAAGACGACGAAAAACGCCGTGCGCCGTCATCGTTTTTTGTCAGCTTGTCGCTGTAAAACGGAACGAAGCATGCCACTATCGCCGCCGAAAGCAGTATGTCGAAAACGGAGAGCGGAATTTTGGAAGCTGTCGAAAAAGACACGGCAAAAACGCCGTCGCCAAGCCTTTTGGCAAGCATTATCTGCCTTGCCATGCCGAGCAGCTTTGAAAGCGCCGTTGCAATTATCATTACGGTTACGGTAAATCCGCTTCTCCTTGTTTTCATTTTTTCCTCTTTATTTTTTCTTTTCGCCGCCGAGAAGATCGGGGCGTTTTTCTTTTGTGCGCCGCAGCGACTGCTCTCTTCTCCATGCTTCTATATTCGCGTGATGACCGCTCAGAAGCACATCCGGAACGAGCCTTCCCCGAAAATCATAGGGACGGGTGTACTGCGGATATTCGAGCGTTCCGTCGGAAAGGCTTTCATCCTCATAACATTCGGGACTTGCGAGAACGCCTTCTATCATACGACTCACACAGTCGGTGAGTATGCAGGCGGGAAGCTCTCCTCCGGTGAGGACGTAATCGCCTATGGAGATTTCTTCATCTACTATTTCTTCGATTATCCGTTCGTCCACGCCCTCGTAATGACCGCAGAGAATAACGAGGTTATCGTAATTTTCCGCAAGCTCCTTTGCGTGCGACTGCGTAAGGATCTTTCCCTGAGGAGACATATATATCACGCGTCTGCGTGTGCAGGGGTTTGTTTCGGGCGAGGTTATCGCCTCAAAGCAATCGTATATCGGCACTGCGGACATGACCATTCCCATTCCGCCCCCGTAGGGAGTATCGTCAACGCGACGGTGTTTATCTTTTGAATAATCGCGTATATTATGCACATTTATTTCTATTATACCCGCTTTTTCGGCCCTGCCGACAATACTTTCGGAAAGCACGGTGCGGACAAGTCCGTCAAAAAGCGTCATTATATCAAATCGCACGGGAAAAGCTCCTCTCAATCAAAAAATCCGTCTATGGGTGTGATGAAAATTCCTTTATCCACATCAACGGAAGCGACATATTCCGGAACGTTCGGCATAAGTACATCCTCGCCAGAAGTTTTTATAACGAAAATATCGTGCGGATCATACTGAAGAACGTCTTTCAGCTTTCCGTAAACTCTGCCGGTGACGTTGTCTATAACGTCAAGCCCGATAAGATCGCATATAAACGTTCTGCCTTCCTTTACGGGAATATCCTCTCTTTTTGCGGAGAGCACTTTGTTTTTCAGTTTCAGCGCGTCGTCTATAGTGCAGATGCCGTCGAGCTTTATCAGCGGGAAGGCACCGCCCGTGCGGACGCTCACGGCAGTGTATTCTTTTTCTCCGATATAAAAATGTTTTATTTTCTTCAGCACATCGGGGGAGTCGCACCATGCTTCTACTTTGAGCTCTCCCGCTATTCCGTGAGTGTTTATTATTTTGGCTATTTCAAGAAATTCTTTTTTCATTTTGCTTCCTTTGAAAAATGTATTGATGAAAAATTGCCTCGGTAAGCTTGGCGCTTTCCGGGGCAATCTGAATTTGCTTTTCAGCTCTTGAATTTGCGTTTTCTTGCAGCTTCCGATTTTTTCTTGCGCTTAACGCTCGGTTTTTCGTAGTGCTCTTTTTTCTTGACCTCTGCGATCTTACCGTCGCGTGCGACCTGTCTCTTGAATCTGCGAAGAGCGCTGTCAAGCGATTCATTTTCTTTTACTCTAACTTCTGCCATGATTTTGTTTCCCTCCCCTCGCAGCATGAAAATTACATAGGCAATCAAAATACCTTATTTGATATTATACACGCAGTTTTTCGTCGTGTCAAGATAAAATCGCAAAAAAATCAATGGCGAAAGGAAATGCTGCGGCATAAAATAAACCGAAAACATAAAAACGACAAAAAGGAGAAACCACAATGGCTGAGAATGAAAGATATTTTGCGGCGGCGAATTCGGGAGATGGCTTTTTCAGCCTGTTTTCCGAAGTTTTTGACAGAAAAAAGCTGGATAAGATATATATTCTTCGCGGAGGACCAGGAACAGGGAAATCCACGCTGATGAAAAAGATAGGCAGGCGCGGAGAGGACGAGGGATTTACGGTGCATTACATTCCTTGCTCGTCGGATGTCAGTTCGCTTGACGGGGTGATAATTCCTGAAAAAGCGGTGGCTGTATTCGACGGAACGGCACCTCACTCGGCAGAACCGAAATACCCTTATGCGGCAGAAGTTACGGCGGAGCTTTACGGCGGACTCGGAGAAGGAGTTTTGCGAGGAAAAAGAGCCGAGATAATCGCGCTTACCGATCATGCGGCGCTTGAAAGCGCGGCGGCATATGAATATCTTTTTGCAGCGGCAAAAATGAAGCGCGAAGCACTTTACTGCGTGCGCAGATGTTTTGACGGCACGAAAGCTGCCCGCGCGGCAAAAAGGGAAGTTTCGGCACTTTCCGCAGGGGGAGAAGAAAAGCGCAGGTTTATAAGCTCTGTGGATTGCGACGGTATGAAAACGCTTGATACATATAAAAAACTTGCAAAGACGAAAACAGCAGTGACTGATAAGTTCGGACTCGGATATGAATTTATGCGTCTGCTGCTTGCGTCTGCCCGCGAAAAGGGTGCGCTCTGCACAAGATTTTCAGATCCCATAGCTCCCGAGCTTACGGAAGCGCTGTGGTTTGAAAACGATAAGGTCTATTTCTTTATCGATCGCACGGAAAACGAAGAGTGCGATAAAAAACTCAATATAATGCGTTTCGTTTCAAGGGAAAAGCTGAGGGAGTCACGTCAGAAGCTTCGCTTTGCTGCAAGATGCGAGGAAGCGCTTACCTGCGGTGCGGTTAAATGCTTCGGCGTTGCAAGGAAAGATCACGATGCGCTTGAAAGTATATATTCCGACGCTATGGATTTCCGTTTTGCGGACATAACCGCAGAAAGAATAATTGCGGAAATATTCGATTGAGCTTTTGCGAAAATGTAAATAATCTAAAATAACATTGAAATCCTGACAAAAGTGTGATATTATATAAAATACGTTAAAAGGGTAAATACGTTTTCCCGGATAAATAAAATATCGGAGTGTTTATTGCAATGAGAAAAATAACAAAACTCGTCGCCGCCGTGATGGCGCTGACAATACTTTTGCTTTTGCTTGTATCATGCACCAGAAAGCCCGGACTTTATTCCTGGTACGGCAGAGTAAAGGTTGATTATATACTCAAAATGACGGTTGACGCCGGCGACGGAGAAAAAACCTACGACGTTCCGTTTGACACATACAGAAATCTGTGGGTTTATTTTGCCACGCTTGTGTCGGACGTTATAAAGCAATCGGAAGATTCGCAGCAGCTTACCACGAAAGAACAGAAGACAGCTGTTCTTAAAGAATATACGGAAGATGAGCTTTGCGAATATTACGCCCTTGTTGCGATAGCGGAAAGATACGGCGTTTCGATAACCGACGCCGATAAGGAAAACTTCAAAAACGACTATTATTCGAGAATAGAGAAATACATCGATACTCTTGACGAAAAATACAAAGACGATTTCAAGGGAACAAAGGAAGAATACGCAAAGTATCTTTACGAAAAGGCTATAACCAACCTCGGAATGACGGAAGAGTATATAGAATATCTTTACTATAAAAACCTTCTTACAAGAAGAGTAAAGATGGCGCTCGTTCCCGGACTCCGTTCATATGCGGAGCAGCGTTATTTCCACTTCAAACAGGTGTATATAGAATACACAAAGGGCGACGACGCTCAGGAGAGCAAGGCAAACGAGGATATCCGCAAAGCGTATGCAGAACTCAAGAGCGGCGTATCTATGGACGAAGTTATTGATAAATACAGCAATAACAGCGTGTACAGCGGAGAATTCTATTTTGATGCTTACGGAAATATTCTTGCTTCTTCTACAAACGACACGATTGGTGATATAGCAGTAGAGGCTATAAAGGCAATTCCCGAAGGCGCTTGCGGCGAAATAATGATGGGCGACGCTGATGACGAAAAAGCATATGTTGCGATAATTCAGAGACTCGGCTTTGACGACGAATTCCTTTACGGTTCATCCGATGAGGCTGAGACGATATTCAGATATTCTTACAGCGGAGCATCAAGCTATTCGGAAAATTATATGGTTTATAACGATATGCTCGAAGCCTACAAGCAGAATATGAGAGTGGAGCCTTACGATGCAAAGGTCTATAAGCTTGTAAAATACAACAGCATGTATTGATGCAAAAAGGGAAGTTGAAAAATGAAAGTATCTCTTGTAATTCCAATGTATAACGAAAGCTCCATAATAGACGGAGCGATAAAGACATTTTCGGAGTATCTCAAATCAAAGTATGAGGATTGGGAGCTAATTTTTGTTGACGATGGCTCAAAGGACGGCTGTGGAGATCCGGTAAAGGCTGCATCGGAAAAAGAGCCGAGAATACGTCTTGAGGGCTATTCCGACAACAGAGGAAAAGGCTGCGCCGTAAGAACAGGCATGCTTGCGGCAACCGGTGATATCGTTGTATTTACGGATTGCGACAACGCCTACGGCGAAGAGGCTGTCGGACGGATGATAGATATGTTCGGGATGACAGACGCCGATATAATAATCGGCTCGCGAAATCTCTCAAAAGACGGATACGAGGACTATACTTTTATCCGTAAGATAGCTTCGAAAACGTATATAAAAATAATCGCTCTTGCGGCGGGCTTTAAGCTTTCCGACTCTCAGAGCGGAATCAAAGGCTTCCGCAAAGCGGCGGCGCAGAAAGTTTTCCGCAATTGCGAAGTCGATCGTTTTGCATTTGACCTTGAAGCTATTATGATAGCTCAGAAGGCGGGCTTCAAGATAGAAGAAATGCCTGTGAAGATAATCAATCACAGAGAATCGAAGGTAAGAGTCCTGCGTGACGCTGTGAAAATGCTTTCCGACGTCCGCAAGATGAAAAAGAGAATAAAGAAGATGGAGCTTAAATAAAGTCAAAATTAAAAGAGGAAAATCCGTAATGGATTTTCCTCTTTTTGATTGCTTTCGGAACGTAAACAAAAGCGGGAAGCGGTTCTGCTTTCAAATGATGTAATTGCAAAAACTTAATAACTGAAGTTTCTTTTGTCTGCTTTTCTTTTCAAAGACTGCATAAACAAAAACAGGAGCGAAAAACTCGCTCCTGCTTTCAAATTTATTATTGTATCATCAAATAGTTTTTTGTCAATAAACAGGCGGATGTTTTTATCTTGAGACCTGCGTCACGATGACATTTTCTCCGCCGTAATAACGGAGTGAAGACAAAAGCTTTGCCGAAGGGTTGAAATAAACCAGAGTATTCTTGCCGTTTTCGGGAAGAACCGCGCAGTAAAGCTCACGCGCGTCGGGAGATGAGCAGTACATAAACTTTTTGTCGGCTGTGACATTTATCATATCTGCGGGAGCAACGCTTTCAAATGAAGAAACACTTGACTTGAAAATTTCTTTTGCGTTGCCGTAACCGTTTACGGCGTAAACGTACAGACTTCCGCGACATACAATATAAACATATTCACGCTGTGTGTGCTTCCATGTAAAATACCACAGCATCCAGAGGAAGAACGGAAGAATTGCGATAACGTACGGCATTTTTGTTATGACAGTAAACAATACTATATATCCGCCTGCAAACAGTACATATAAAAGAATAAAAATCGCACGGGAGAGCTTATCCTTGCTTGTGGGTTTGCAGGCTACCGCAAACTGCGAAAAATGCTCGTTTACCTCTTCTTCTTCCTTGAACGGGATACCTTTGTATAAACTTTTGCTCATTTTCTGTTACCTCATATCATTTTAAGAATATCGTAGCTTTCGGAAAGGAAATCTTTCATTTCGTCGCCGGAAAGACGGCGGAACGAAAGCGTTGCGAGACGGTATATGCTTTTTGCTATAACGTCTGCTTTTTCATCGCCTGCCGAAAGCTTTTCTTCAAGCGATTTTATAAGCGGGCTTGCAGTGTTTACCGTAAGCGCTGCTTTTTGCGGCATGGTTTTCGGGTCTATGCCGTATATGCGCATCATATCCTCAAAACGACGGCTTTCCTCCGATGCTCCGAGCATTGCAGGGACGTTTTCGTCGTCCAGCTTTGCGAATTTCACTTCGAGTTTGTCATCGCCGGAGGCTTTTACAAACGCGGCTTTGAGCGCTTCGCTGTCGGTTATTTCCGCGTCTTTATCAGAGAGAGCGCCCGATATATCGGCGTCGACGCGCAGGAATTTCAATCCGTCGTTTTCGCGTTCGAGCATCGTAATATACTGAGAATCTATAACCGTGTCAAGCACGCATACGCGGAAACCTTTGGCGCGGAACATTGCAATGTACTGCGCCTGAGCCGTTTTGTCGGTCGTGTAGTATACGGTCTTCTCGTGAGTTTCTTTTGCTTCATCGAGATATTCAGAAAGGGTTACGCATTTGTCGTCAGTATCGCGGAAAAGAACGGCATCCTTTACTTTTTCATTGAATTTTCTGTCTTTAAGGCAGCCGTATTCAATGAACGTTCGTATGTCGCCCCATATCTTTTCATAGGCTTCGCGCTCGGTGTTTGCCATAGATGTGAGCTTGTCTGCGACCTTCTTTGAAATGTGCGCGCTTATTTTGCTCACATAGGAGCTGTTCTGCAAATAGCTTCTTGAAACGTTGAGCGGAAGATCGGGGCAGTCAAGCACGCCGCAGAGCATAAGCATATATTCGGGTATGACTTCTTTTATGTTGTCCGCAACAAAAACGGAATTATAATACAGCTTTACTTCGCCCTCAAGCGATTCGAACTCGCTGTCTATTCTGGGGAAGTAAAGAATTCCTTTGAAGTTGAGCGGGTAATCGGCATTTATGTGTATGTGGAAAAGCGGGTCGCGCTTGCCCGGAAATACCTTTGAATAAAACTCTTTGTATTCTTCTTCCGTGCATTCGGACGGAGCTTTCTGCCACAGCGGACATTTGTCGTTTATCGGTTTTTCTTCTTTTTCGTGATCGTGACCGCATTCGCACTCATCGTCGTGGTCGCGGTCATGGTCACATCCGCAACTGTGTTCGTCTTCATCGCCGTGAAGATAGATATCCTCCGTCATAAACGAGCAATATTTCTGAAGCACGGCAAGCACTCTGTGATAATCGAGATATTCTTCGTTATCGGAATTTATATGCATTATAACGTCGGTGCCGTGCGTTTCTCTTTCTCCTGCGGATATTTCATACTCGCCGGATTCGGCGCATGTCCAATGTACGGCGGGTGAGTCTGTATAAGATTTTGTAACGACTTCAACCGTATCGGCAGCCATAAACGCCGAGTAAAATCCGAGTCCGAAGTGACCGATTATTCCCGTGCCGTTTTCTTCGGAACCTTCGTATTTTGAGATGAAGTCCATCGCCCCCGAAAGCGCGATATTACAGAGATACTTTTTAAGCTCGTCCTCCGTCATTCCTATGCCGTTGTCGGAGACAGTAAGGGTTTTTGCGTCTTTGTCGACCGTCACGTCAACTCTGAAATTCTCTGAGGCAAAATCCGCTTCTCCGAGAGAGGACAGCCTGCGAAGCTTCGTTATGGCGTCAACGGAGTTTGACACTATCTCGCGAAGGAAAATTTCCTTCTCTGAGTAGAGCCATTTTTTTATAATGGGGAAAATGTGTTCGGTTTGAACGGAAATTCCGCCTTTTTCGATTTCGGACATAAATCATCATTCCTTTCCTGTGTTTATCCGAAAAGATATATTCGGTGAAAGTCCGCTTCTGCATTATTGCCGAAGCGGACTTGGATCTCTTTGATAAATGTTGTTATTTCAACCCCTGCTCGCGTTTTCGGCGGTTGTATTCGGAGCTGGGATTTACGATCTCGCGCCAATCGAGGTCACCGCGATCGATTGCGGTTATTATAAGCTCCGCCGTAGCGATGTTTGTCGCTATCGGTACGTTGTTCGCGTCGCATTTGCGGATCAGGGAATTGTCGTTTGCGTCGAACTCGTCGGCGGGGTCGTGAAAATAAACCACAGCGTCGATCTCGTTGTATTCTATACGTGAGGATATCTGCTGAACGCCGCCCTGCCTTCCGGGAAGGACGTGCTCTATTTTAAGACCTGTCGCTTCGGAAATAAGTCTGCCTGTCATTTTTGTGGCGCAAAGATTGTGCTTTGCAAGTACGCCGCAATAAGCGATGCAGAACTGAGTCATAAGCTCTTTTTTTGTGTCGTTTGCTATCAACGCTATTTCCATTGTGGGGAGATCTCCTTTCGTGATTTACCTGAGGGTTTTCAGTCTTCTTATTTTATAAAACAGCGGGATCTGTTCTCCTTCGGTACGTGCGGCGATATTATCGAAAGCACGGGTGACATTCTTGCTGTAAAGCTCGTCCGTAAGTTTTCCTTCATCGCCTGCGCGGATAAGCTCGGAATCGTAGGGAACAGCGCCTATAAGCTTTACTGCCGCGCCGTCGATTATGCTTATAAGACGGAGCTTTTCATCGGCTGCGCGTTTCCCCGTGACCTGATTTATTATCAGCCTGAGGTGTCTTACGCCTCTGTCGTAAAGAAAGGCTGCTGTTTTGTCTGCGGCTCTTACCGATGCTCGCGTGGGAGAGGTTACTATATAGGCGGTATCGGCGACTGCCGAAGCGAACGCCAGAGGCTCGCCTATTCCGCCGGGAGTATCTATAAAGATATAATCGTATTTTCCGCATCCGGCGTATGCCGCAACGGTACGCCTGAATGAGAAAATGTTCATTCTGTTGTCGAAGTTATACGGTGCGGCTATAAAGAACAGCTTGTCTGTTCTTCTGTCGTTTACCACTACCTTTTCGGGAGGCACTCTGCCGAGAACGGCATCGGCTATATCGTAAACGACGCTATCCGAAAAGCCGGCTACAAGGTCAAGACAGCGGCTTCCGAAGTCACAATCTATCATAAGCACGGTTTTTCCGCGCAGGGCGAGCGACATTGCAAGATTTGCACATACGGTGGATTTTCCCACTCCGCCCTTGCAGGAGGTGAAGAGTATTATCCTTGACGGACGGAATCCGGTTTCGGGCATAGACACACTCCTTTCGCGCATTAAGATTATCTTATAATATCACAAAACATATCGTGTGTCAAGATTTTCTGCCTACTACTATTGTGGAAAGTGACCTGAAAGCTTCGTCTTCAAGCGGGGCAAGATCGAGTTTGGCTTCCTCGCGTTCGACCTTCCAAAGCTCGGGCTTCGTCCTCGGATGACGGGGTGTAAACACAGTACAGCAATCCTCAAACGGCAGGATAGAAGTTTCAAATGTGCCTATCTTGCGTGATATTTCGATTATTTCTTCTTTGTCCATTCCTATGAGCGGGCGGAAAACGGGGCGATGAGCCATAATGTTCGTAACGCCGAGCGCCTGCATTGTCTGGCTTGCCACCTGACCGAGCGATTCGCCTGTGATTATGGCTTCGCACTTGTATTCTTCGGAAACGCGTTCCGCTATTCTCATCATTGAGCGGCGGAGGAGCAGAGTGAAGTAGTCTTCCTCGCAGTTGTCGCGAAGTGCTTCCTGAATTTTTGTAAGCGATACGACGTGAAGATGAATTTCGCCCGTATAGTCGGAAAGTATTTCGGCAAGCTCGACTACTTTTTGTTTTGCGCGCTCGCTTGTGTAAGGAAAGCTTTCAAAGTGCAGTCCTTCTATAAGAACGCCGCGCTTGCCCATCATATATCCTGCCACAGGCGAATCTATTCCGCCGGAAAGCAGGAGAAGTCCTCTGCCGTTGCTACCCGTGGGCATACCGCCTACGGCTCTTTCCTGACCCGCACAGAGATACGCGGCTTTGTCGCGGATTTCGGCTCTCACCACGACTTCGGGATTGTGAATATCAACTTTTATTTTTCCGTTTGTCGCTTCGAGAATCGCGGCGCCTACTTCTGCGGCTATCTCCGGAGAAGTGAGCGGGAATGTCTTATCCGAGCGCTTGCCTTCGACCTTGAATGTCCTGTATCCGTCAAGATAAGGAATAAACGCGGTTTTTGCCGTTTCCACTATCTTGTCAACATTCTTTTCCGCCTCGATGGCGCGCGTGACGGCAGCTACGCCGAAGGTATTCTTTGCGGCGACGTAGGCTGAATCGATGTCGCAGCTTTCATCAAGCGGCTCTATATATACAGTGCTCTGAAGATAATAGACGTTGAACTTTCCGTAAGCCGCTATTCTTTTACGGATTCTTTCGCGCAGAAGATTTTCAAAATAAGCGCGGTTTGCGCCTTTAAGCGTTATTTCGCCGTATTTACAAAGTATTATTTCACGCATCGGTGCGTTTCCTTTCGTTTTTTCCTTATTTTTTGCGGAATTTTTGAAAAACCCTTTTCAAATAAAGTCCTGTTGTATTATAATGTACTTGTGATAATGTGCGTCCGAAGCGGAGCACATAAAATATTATATAATATTTTTTGACTTTATTCAATAGGGTTTTGCAAATGTTTTGCATTGGAAAGGGGACAAATTATGAAATACAGTCATAACGTGATCATAGCGGGGGAGAGCCTTTATCTTTGTTCGGAGGATGCGCCCGATTATGTTGAAAAGCTCGCGACGGAGCTTACAAGAAGAATAAACACTACGATGCTTTCCGGAGCGGACGTTTCCAAAACGGCGGCTGCAATTGTCTGTGCGCTAGATCTGCTTGACGAAAACGTAAAACTGAAATCCATACTCAAAGAAAACGCAAATGTCGGAAAATAAGATAAAACTGCCGGAGCTTCTTTCTCCGGCGGGTTCACCCGAGTCGCTTAAGGCGGCGGTTGCCGGCGGTGCGGACGCGGTTTATTTCGGCGCAAAAAGCTTTTCGGCAAGAAGCTTTGCGGAAAATTTTGATGACGACGCAGTAAAAAACGCCGTAAGATACTGTCGTGCGCTTGGGGTGAAAACGTATATGACGGTAAACGTCCAGCTGTGCGACAGGGAGCTGCGCGATGCGGCGGAGACGATCTTTCGCGCTTGGCGCTATGGAGTTGACGCATTCATCGTGGCTGATATCGGACTTGCTTCATATGTGCATACGGTGTGTCCGGAAATCGAGCTTCACGCAAGCACGCAGGCGACGGGACTTAACGTTCTTTCCGCAGACGAACTGAAAAAAATCGGATTTTCGAGAATGGTTGCGCCGAGAGAGATATCAAAGCGCGACCTTGAAATACTTGTAAAAAATTCGCCGATAGAAACCGAACTTTTCATCCACGGCGCGATATGCGTAAGCTGTTCGGGACAGTGTCTTATGAGTTCGGTAATAGGCGGAAGAAGCGGAAATCGCGGCGAGTGCGCTCAGCCGTGCAGATTGCCGTACGGAAAAAACGGCTATGCACTGAGCTTGAAGGATATGTGTCTTGCAGAGCATCTCACCGAGCTTTCGGAGATGGGCGTTGCGTCACTTAAGATCGAGGGCAGAATGAAAGCTCCCGAATATGTTTACGGCGTGACGAAAATATACAGAACACTGCTTGATGAGAGCAGAAATGCAGGCGAAAAAGAGATAGCCGAGCTTTCCGCACTGTTTTCGCGGTCGGGTTTTACCTGCGGATATTATACGGGCGACATAGGCAGGGATATGCTCGGAATCCGCACGGCGGACGACAAAAAAGAAAGCGCTAAGCTTTTGGGTTCGACGATTCCGGAAGCGAAGGCGGAAATATCGCTTTCGGCGGATATTCGCACAGGCGAAAGGGCCTCCGTAACCGCGAGCGGAATTTTTGGCGGTAAGTCCGTAACGTATACGGCGATCGGCGAAGTTGTGGAAAAAGCGGAGCGGTCGATGAGCGAGCAGCGCGTGCGCGAATCGCTTTCAAAACTCGGCGGCACGCCGTTTTGCACTTCGCAGGACATGATGGAAATAAATCTTTGCGGCGACGCAAAACTCAGCGTAGCGGAGCTTAATGCACTCAGAAGATCCGCTTGCGAAGGACTTTGGGACAGGCTCGCCCCCGAAAGAAAGATTTCGGAAAACTCGGTTTCCGATACAGGGAAGAGAACCATTTCCGATATGAAAACGGCGTTTTTTGTCGAACCGAATAATATTCCGGACGAAGCGGACAAGCTCTTCGACAGGATATTTGTCCCTTTGTTCTTATATGAAAAAGCGCACAAAACGATTGGTGCAGAGAAGTGCGGAATAGCATTTCCGCCTGTTGCGCTTGATACAGAACTCAATGAAATAACGGCTGCGGCAGAGAAAGTCAAAGCGCTCGGATGCCGTACCGCGCTTGTCACGGGAATGTGGCAGATTCCGATTTGCAAAAGGCTCGGATTTGATATGACGGGCGATATGCGTTTGAACATATGGAATTCGCGTTCAGCCGAAAAGCTATATGATATGGGAATTATTGATTTTATACAATCGTGTGAAATCGGCGTTTCACGCGGAGCGGCTATAAAGTCGCACGGTCGTCACGGCGTGGTCGCTTACGGCAGGCTTCCGATTATGACGCTTGAAAAATGTGCGATAAGAGACATTGCGGCACTGACGTCGCCGATTGAAAAATGCAATTTCTGCGGCGACGGAAAATTCGTGCCGTTGAAGGACAGAACAGGTGCGGAATTTCTGCTTCGTCGAGAATACAGACACAGAAATGTGCTGTATAACAGCGTTCCCGTCTGGATGGCGGACAAGCAGTCTGAAATATTGCGTGCGGGGCTTTTTGAGCATTTTATATTTACCTGTGAAAGCAAAAAAGAAGTGGTTGAAATAATGAATGCTTATGCTCGCGGCGATAAGCCGAAGGGCGCATTCAAGAGGATATAATTATGATAAAAAGAATAATTCTGGCATCATCGTCACCGAGAAGAAAAGAAATACTTTCAATGCTGGGACTGCCGTTTGATGTCGTTTCTCCCGACGCAGATGAGAACATAAAAGAAGCGCTCTCGCCCGAAGAATATGTCTGCACACTGTCGGCAAGGAAAGGCGACGCAGCGATGAAAGAACTTCTAAGAAAAGGCGAAAATCTTGACGATACCTTGATAATTTCGTGTGATACAATTGTATATTATAATGGAATGGTTATAGGAAAGCCGCAGGATGAAATGCAGGCGCGTCTCACGCTCGGAGTGCTTTCCGACTCGTGGCACACGGTCTATTCGGGACTTACTCTGCGGGCGTGCGACGATATGTTTACGGAAAGTTGTGCGACAAATGTCAAATTTGCGGATATAAGCGAAAGGCAGATTTACGACTATGTTGCAAGCGGAGAACCTATGGGGAAAGCGGGCTCGTACGCCATACAGGCGAGAGGGGCTGAGCTTGTCGAAAGAATAGAGGGGGATTTCTTCAATGTAATGGGACTTCCCGTATCGACACTTTCGTCAATGCTGAAAAAATATTTCGGAACGGATGCCCTTGAGCTTTCCGCAAGGCTGAAAGGAACGGAAAAATGAACATTTCAGATAAAAAAGCTCGTGCCGCCAAAATAGTTGAAATTCTTAAAGAAAAATATCCGGAGGCGGAATGTGAGCTTCGTTACGGAGGAGATGCATGGAGACTGCTTGTGCTCGGAAGATTATCTGCACAGTGTACTGACAGGCGTGTGAATATCGTTTCGGAAGAGCTGTTTGAAAAATTTCCGACGGCGCGCGATATGGCGGACGGAGACCTTGCCGAAATAGAGAGAATAGTATATCCTTGCGGGGTTTATCGTGTGAAAGCCAAAAACCTGAAGGATATGTCGAAAATGATATGCGACGATTTCGGCGGCGTTGTTCCGAAAGAGATGAACGAGCTTCTGAAGCTTCCGGGAGTGGGCAGAAAAATAGCCAATCTTATAATAGGTGACGTTTACGGATTGCCAGCTGTGGTTGCGGATACACACTGCATAAGACTTTCAAACAGGCTCGGACTTTGTGACAGCAAGGATCCCGCAAAGGTTGAAAAGCAACTTTCCGAAATTGTTGAGCCGGAGGAGCAGAGCGACTTTTGCCACCGCCTTGTTCTGTTCGGACGCGAGGTGTGCGAGGCAAGAAATCCAAAGTGCGACGTATGCCCGTTTGCGGATATGAAGTGCATAAAATAAACGACATATACGAACGTATAAAATAAAAGAACCTGATAATTGCTTGATTTTACGGAGGATAAGATGATTACACGACCTCTTGCCGACAGAATGAGACCGGAAAGCTTTGCCGATGTTTTCGGCGACGAAAAGCTGTTTTCCGAAAACGGAATTTTCCCGAAGATGATAGAATCGGGACATATTCCGAATATGATATTTTACGGTCCGTCGGGCACGGGAAAAACGACTGCGGCAAACATTCTTTCAAAGGCAGCCGGAAAAACGCTCCGCAAGCTGAATGCAACCTCAGCTTCACTTTCAGATATAAAAGACGTTGTTGCCGATACTTCGTCGCTTTACGGCTCGGACGGGGTGCTTCTGTATCTTGACGAAATACAGTATTTCAATAAAAAACAACAGCAGTCGCTTTTGGAATTTATTGAGGACGGGCGTATAACACTGATCGCTTCGACTACCGAAAACCCGTATTTTTACGTTTATTCGGCTATAATTTCCCGTTCGGCGGTGTTTGAATTCAAGCCGCTTTCGGTGGATGCGCTTTCGCGCGCCGTTGAACGCGCAAGGGTATTCCTTTCGGACGAGAAGGGCAAGGAAATAATGTGCGATGAAGACGCCGTAAGACTCATGGCTCAGTCTTCGGCGGGAGACGCACGCAGGGCGATAAATCTTTTTGAAAATATAGCTTCCGTATCCGACGGGCACATAACCGCCGAAAACGTGAAGACTTTTCTTCCCGATGTTATGATGAGCGGATTTGACAAGTCGGGCGACGGTCATTACGATTTGCTTTCCGCATATCAGAAATCGATAAGAGGGTCCGATCCGGACGCGGCAGTATTTTATCTTGCAAAGCTGCTCTCCGGCGGAGATATTCTTTCCGCTTGCAGAAGAATACAGGTTATTGCAAGCGAAGATGTAGGTCTTGCATATCCTATGGCGGCGGCGATAACGCACGCTTGTGTTGAATCCGCGCTCAAGCTCGGGCTTCCCGAAGCATCGATACCGCTTGCGAACGCAACCGTTATGCTTGCTACGGCACCCAAATCAAACTCTGCGTATCTTGCATACGGCGCGGCAGCGGCGGATGTTGCGGCAGGCAAGGGAAACACACCGCCGAGAACGCTTCAGAACGTTCATTTCGATGGCGAAAATGCCTCACAAAAGGGGCAGAATTATAAATATCCGCACGATTATAAAAATCATTATGTTGTTCAGCAGTATTTGCCGGATGAGTTGAAAAACAAAAGATATTACACATTCGGCGAAAATAAAACAGAACAGGCGGCAAAGGCATATTGGGATGCGGTGAAAAACGGCAGAGAAAAATAAAAAAATCCCCGAAAAAAATGATAATTTCTTAAAAAATTCACAAATAATTATTGCAATTCGATACAGATATATTATATAATAAATCGGATATTGGGATTGGAGGCGCGCGATTTTGAAGAAAATAGACATATATACCGACGGCGCGTGCAGCGGAAATCCGGGTGCGGGCGGCTACGCCTGCATACTTGTGTACGGAAAAAAGGAAAAGGAAATTTCGGGTGGAGCGGCTGACACAACAAACAACCGAATGGAGCTTTCCGCCGTGATAGCAGGACTTTCCGCGTTGAAGGAACCGTGCGAGGTCACAATAACGTCCGATTCCAAATACGTCATAGACGCGATCGAAAAAGGCTGGGTATACGGCTGGAGAGATCGCGGCTGGATAAAAAGCGACAAAAAGCCTGCACTCAACGTAGACCTTTGGGAACAGCTTCTGGCGCTGCTTGAAAAGCATACCGTCAGATTCGTGTGGATAAAAGGTCACGCAGGGCACGAATACAATGAACGATGCGACAGGCTGGCTGTAGCCGAAAGTGAAAAATATAAAAAATAAACAAAAAGGACAGGGTGAATACAGTGGAAAAAAGATTCGTTTATGCCGATAACGCGGCTACGACGGCTCCCTCCGAGGAGGTAATAAAGGCAATGATGCCGTGTCTTGAAGCCGATTGGGGAAACCCTTCGAGCCTGCATGACAAGGGTCAGCGCGCAAAGGAAATACTCGAGGACGCAAGGGCGAGAATCGCCGCTTGTCTCGGCGCGCTTCCTTCGGAAATATATTTTACTTCCTGCGGTACCGAGTCCGATAACTGGGCAATACGCGGAGCGGCTTACGCAAACATCAAAAAAGGCAAGCACATAATAACGTCAAAGGTTGAACATCACGCGGTGCTTTATACTTGTGAAAAGCTTGAAAAAGAAGGGTTTGAGGTTACTTACCTCGACGTTGATTCGGACGGAAGAGTTTCTCCTCAGGATGTGGAGAAGGCTATCCGACCCGATACCACTCTTGTTGCGATAATGTATGCAAACAACGAAATAGGTACGATAATGCCTATTCCGGAGATCGCAAATATCTGCCACGAAAAAGGAGTTCTTTGCTTTACGGATGCCGTTCAGGCGGTCGGCAACGTGCCGATAAACGTTCACGAACTCGGCGTTGATATGATGTCATCCTCCGGTCATAAGCTTCACGCTCCTAAGGGAATCGGTCTGCTTTATATAAGACGCGGAGTGAGAATACCGAACCTTATAGAGGGCGGCGGTCAGGAGTTCGGAAAGCGTTCGGGAACCGAGAATGTTCCGTATATAGTCGCCTTTGCAAAGGCGCTTGAAATCGCAACGTCGAAAATAGACAAGCTTGATCTTGTTGCAAAAAAACGCGACAGACTTATAAATGAAATACTTGAAAAAATACCTTATTCGCGTCTCAACGGTCCGAGAGAGGGAAGACTTCCCGGCAACGTAAACGTTTCGTTTGAGTTCATTGAGGGCGAAAGCCTTATGCTTCTTCTGAACGAAGAGGGGATATGCGCGTCCACAGGCTCTGCCTGCTCGTCACGGTCGCTCGAGCCTTCGCACGTTCTGCTTGCTATAGGACTTCCTCACGAACAGGCTCACGGATCGCTTCGTCTTTCTATAACTCACGAAACGACTGACGAGGATATAGATTATATCCTTGAAAAGCTGCCTCCTGTTGTTCAGAGGCTGCGCGATATGAGCCCTATTTACAACGTACAAGTTTAATTGAAAGGAAAAAATATGTATGCTTTACAGTGAAAAAGTAATGGATCATTTCACTCATCCGAGAAACGTGGGTGAAATTCCCGATGCAGACGGTGTCGGAGAAGTTGGAAATGCTGTTTGCGGCGATATAATGAAGATGTATCTTAAGGTCAAGGACGGAATAATCGTTGACGTTAAATTCAAAACCTTTGGCTGCGGCTCGGCTATCGCAACGTCCAGCATGGCTACCGAAATGATTAAGGGACACAGCATAGACGAAGCGCTTACGCTTACAAACAAGGCGGTTGTTGAAGCTCTCGGAGGACTTCCTCCGGCAAAAATACATTGCTCCGTTCTTGCTGAAGAAGCAGTTAAGGCGGCTATTGCCGACTATTATAAACGCCAGGGAATTGAAAAAGAAATTCCCGGTGCGTGCAACGGATGCTGCGGCTCATGTTGCCATGCGGAAGAGCACGGACACTTCCACAAAGAGGAAGGGTAATAATGAATCGTCGCGTGCTTTTGGGCATGAGCGGCGGACTTGATTCAAGCTATTCCGCGCTTGTGCTGAAAAACGAAGGCTATGAAGTTTTCGGAACAACGCTCATTATGCACGAATTTACCGACACAACCGGCGCACGTGAGTGCGCCGATTCGCTTTCGGTGCCTTTTTCCGTGCTTGATCTGAGGGACGAATTCGATAAAAAGGTAAAAATATATTTTGCAGATGAATACGCTTGCGGCAGAACACCGAATCCTTGCGTTGTCTGCAACAGAAACGTTAAATTCGCGGGGCTTGTGAGCGAAGCGGACAGTCTCGGTTGCGATTTTGTGGCAACGGGACATTATGCGGGAATAAGGAACGAAAACGGCAGATATTTCGTTGTAAGAGGTCTTGATCCGAAAAAAGATCAGAGCTATATGCTTTGGAGTCTTTCCCAGGACCAGCTGAAACGAATAATTTTTCCGCTTGAAAAACGAATGAAGACCGATGTTCGCGAAGACGCGCGCGATGCGGGACTTTCTTCGGCTGATATAGCCGAAAGCGAGGATGTGTGCTTCCTTCCGGATGAGGAAGCGACTGACTTCGTGCACCGTATGAAAGGCAATCTGCCGGAGGGCGATTTTGTTGACGTAAGCGGCAAAGTCATAGGCAGACACAAGGGCATTGCTTCTTATACCATAGGCCAGCGCAGAGGACTCGGTATTTCCGCGGGGAAGAGAATATTTGTAACGGATATAGATCCTGTGAAAAACGTTGTTACGGTGGGTGACGATGCGGATCTTTATAAGAGTGACATAACCGTTCGCGGGCTTAATTTTCAGAAACTTGCCCCGACAGAAAACGGTGAGTTCCGATTTGATGTAAAGGTTCGCTATGCGGCTCCTGCCGCGGGTGCTTTTGTGAAAATCGAAGGAGATACGGCAAAAGTGCATTTCGATACACCTGTCAGAGCGGCAGCGCCGGGACAATCGGCTGTTTTCTATGACGGAGACGCAATAGCTTTTGGCGGGGTGATAGAACGTGAAATGCGGCAGTAACACGAAGATTGCAATGCGTTGGGCTAAAATGGAAAACAAGCGATTTTCTAATGAAACATTGTCAAATTAATTGATAATATTAGAAAAATTAATAAAAAACCGACAAATGCGATATTTGTCGTAAAGAAATTTGTCAATTGTAACAAAAGATAAAAAAAGTCCACCCGATTTTGTGAATTAAGCACAAACGGCGTGAGGCTTTTTTATTTTATCCGCTTAAAAAATGTGTTAAATATAATTTACTATTGGTTTAAAAACAGATGATAAAGCCCGAAAAACACAGGCAATTACGACATTCTTGCGTAATAAATATTTACTTATTGATATAATGTTTTTATTGTTTCAAAGACGTTGTAAGCAAATGTATAAGCGCTTTGTTTCTGCGCCGGATGTGACGCTTTCAAAAATTACACAAAAACGGGAAAAACAAACGCAAAATCTGAAAAATATCGCGCCTCGCGCGAAATTTGACAATTGACTTTATATGAATATTTATGATATTATTTGTGTATAAAAATTTTCCGTCCCGTGTCGTGAAGCAGGCGGCAGGGACGGTTTGCATTTTTTAATCCGCAGGAGGAAATTCAAGTGAGAAAGAAATTCTTTGCAAGAATTGTCGCGGCGGTACTTTCAATGTTTATTCTTTTATCGGCGGCTATGGTTGTGTTTGCCGCAGAGCCGATAGTTTCCACGTCGGATGACGGCGAGGATTACGTTAAAGAAACGCTTGAAATACTTAGCGACATCAAATGGGCCGAGTACAGGGAAAAGTACGCGTCGGCACCGTTTTACAGCGGTGATCCGATAACGGTACGAGCAACCGACTACACGGACCATCAGACAGGAACAAACGAGAGCAGCACGGTCAAGTTCGGCGTTATAGACGAGCTTGACGGTGAAAAGAACGTGTTGCAGACGACAGACTCAGGCTCTGTAACATGGACTTTCGATGTTCCCGAAACAGGACTTTATGCCATAGAGTTCGGATATTATCCGACAAGCGCCAAAGCTACAAGCATTGAGCGTACTCTCCGCATAAACGGCAAAGTTCCGATGAATGAAGTAAGAAACCTTGTCTTTTCAAAGAGATGGACGGACGATTACAAGCGTAATGAAGACGGAACGATTTACTTTGAAGAGGACGGCAACAAAAACGAAAAGCGTCCCACAAAGACTGACGCTCCCGAATGGCTTACTTATTCGGTGTCCGACCCTACGGGTTATTACAACGGCGATTTCTATTTTTATCTTGAAAAAGGCGAAAATACAATAACGCTCGAATCGCAGAAGGAACCGCTTGCGCTCAGCACGGTAACCCTTCGCAAGAGAAATGTTCAGATAAGCTATGCAGATTATCTTGCACAGTGCAAGGCAAAAGGTTATACTTCTGCTCCCGCAGGCTCTAAGATATACATTGAAGCAGAGCATTACACATCTACTTCGGATGGTACTCTTTATGCGATAAGCGACTCCACGTCATCCATAACAAGCCCGCAGCACGCTTGCTATCAGCGTCTTAACACGATAGGCAGCTCGAACTGGAGTTCGGTCGGTCAGTGGTTTGAGTGGACGATAACGGTGAAAGAAGGCAAAGCGGGAATGTACACTATCAATCCCAGATTCCTTCAGAATGCCGTTGCAGGTCTTTTCGTTTCGAGAAGACTGAGAGTGGACGGAAAAATTCCGTTTGAAGAGGCTAACAACCTTGAATTCAACTACGATAAAAACTGGCAGATAGGTCCGCTTTCGGACGGAACGAATGAATTCCAGATATACCTCTCCGAAGGCGAGCATACTTTCTCGCTTGAGGTTACTCTCGGACACTTCGGCGAAATTTATTCCGAAGTAAGCAACTGCCTTACAAGAATCAATGCGATCTACCTCAAGATACTTCAGATAACGGGTACAAGCCCCGACTCTTATATGGACTACAGCTTCTACAACCGTATTCCAAATGAGATCGCTGAGATGAAAACACTTGCCGAAAGACTTACGGCTCTTTCAGAAGAGTTCAGGAAGATAAATAAGGATAAGGCAAGTTCAAACTCCGCAACGCTTCTCAACGTTGCACAGATACTTGAAAAAATGAACCGCGACAGTGAAGGTCAGATCGCAAAGAACTTCACGGCACTTAAAAATAATATAGGTTCTCTCGGCACATGGCTCAACAACATAACAGAGCAGTCTCTCACAATAGACTACTTCATCATTCAGCCCGCCGAAGATAAACTTCCGAAAGCAAACGGAAACTTCTTTCAGGAGTTTGCTTTTGAAGTAAAAGCTTTTGTCTACAGTTTTATATATAACGGTTATTCTTTCGCTTCCTCATCGGAAGGGCACGACGTTGTATCCGTAAGCGTATGGACAACGGTATCGCGCGAATATGCGCAGATAATCCGCGACCTTATAGACGAGGACTTCGGAAACAGCTATCCTTATATATCTGTAAACCTTAAACTTGTTGCGGGCGGAACGCTTCTTCCGGCAACGCTTGCAGGCGTTGGCCCCGACGTTATGATGGGTGAAGGTCAGACGACCGTTATCGACTATGCGGTTCGTGGAGCGCTTCTCGATGTAAGCCAATATGACGGCTTTGAAGAGTTGAAGTCGCGCTTCAGCGAAGCGTCGATGACTCCTCTTACCGTAGCGCTCGACTCGACCGACGGTCAGGTTGCGGTTTACGGTATACCGCAGGCGCAGTCATTCAACGTAATGTTCTACCGTAAGGACATTCTTGCGGAGCTCGGAGTTTCGATTCCCGAGACGTGGACTGAATTCAAGTCTATGGTTCCGAAGCTTCAGTCCAAGAACTACATGGTAGGTATGGGTACTTCGGGATCTGCAACAACAACGTTTTATATGTTCATGTATCAGAACGGCGGATCGCTTTATACCAACGGCGGACGTTCGATATCGTTCGGAACGGATGAATCGCTCAGAGCATTCGACCAGATGTGCAAGTTCTACACTCAATACCGTTTCCCGATAACGTACGATGCGGCAAACCGTTTCCGTACAGGTGAAATGCCGGTACTTGTAGCGGACTATATTTCGTTCTATAATCAGTTCACGATATACGCTACAGAGCTTAAAGGACTTTGGGGCTTTACGCTTCTTCCCGGCGTTGAACGTGCTGACGGCACAGTAAATCATGCCACGCCTTCTTCCGTAAGTGCGATGGTGCTTATGAAGGACGCAAAGGAACGCGGCACGGATGAAGCTGGCTTCTGCTTTATGGAATGGTGGATGAGAGACAACATCCAGAGCCGTTACGCAAACGAACTCATTGCACTTCTCGGTCCCGCGGGTAAATATGCTACGGCAAACGTAAACGCTTTTGACCAGATGTCATGGACGGCATCCGAAGTAAAAGAGCTCAAACGTATTATTCCCAATCTTTACTGCGTAAACGAAATGCCCGGAAGCTATATTATTTCACGTTATGTAGGATTTGCATTCCTTGCTGTTTACAACAACGATGCAGATCCCGCTGAATCCATTATGAGCTATATCAACACGATAAACAGCGAAATGGACAGAAAGAGAGAAGAGCTTTCAAGACAGTTTTACATCCCCGAAAAATCATCCGATGGCGACGGAAAAGATGATTAAGCAAAAAAACGTCAAATCCAAACTACAAGAAAAGGAGAAAACCGGAATATGTCTGACAATTCCAAAACGCCCGTAAAAGCCGTGCGCAGACCCGTATCTCGTAAGGATATGACGAAATTGCAGTGGACATGGAAAGAAATAAAGCGTAACTATTACGCTTATATCATGGCGCTGCCTTACTTCCTTATATTCTTTACGTTTACTGTCGGCCCAGTTATCCTTTCGATATATTACAGCTTTACGGTGTTCAATCTTATTGAAGACGCAAAATTCGTCTTTATCGAAAACTATCTTCGTCTGCTTTTTGACGACGATATATTCCTTGAAGCTATTCAGAACACGCTCATATTCGCGATAATCACGGGACCTGTTTCATACTTCCTTTCGCTTATTACAGCGTGGTTCATAAACGAGCTGCCTCCGAAGGTAAGAGCGGTAGTAACTCTTATCTTCTACGCACCCTCGATCTCCGGCGGTGTATACCTTATATGGAAGGTTGCATTCGACGGCGACTCCTACGGTTATGTTAACTATCTGCTTCTGCGTTATGGCCTAGAAACAACGCCTATTCAGTTCTTCCAGAACGAAAAATACGTTATGCCGCTTTGTATAATCGTTGCATTGTGGACTTCGCTCGGAACTGCGTTTCTCGCATTCATCGGCGGTCTTCAGACGATAGATAAGGCTCAGTACGAAGCCGGCGCGGTGGACGGAGTCCGTAACCGCTGGCAGGAGTTCTGGTACATCACACTTCCGAATATGAAGCAGCAGCTCTTGTTCGGTGCGGTAATGTCGATAACGCAGTCCTTCGGATTCGGTGATATAGTTACGGCGCTTGCAGGTTTCCCCAGCGTAAACTACTGCGCATGGACGATAGTTCACCACCTTCAGGACTACGGCGGTCAGCGATATGAGGTCGGTTACGCCTCCGCAATAGCGACCATACTGTTTATAATAATGATAGGATGTAACCTCCTTGTAAACAAAGTACTTTCGAAAGTGGGGCAGTGATATGGCAAAGTTAAGAACAAGAAACCATAAAGTTGTCCTCAGCCGTTCGGCGGGCGGCGACGTCGGTATAAGTATCTTCCTTATTATATTCGGTCTCTTTATGTTCATACCGATGTACTACGTTGTTATTCAGTCACTTAAGCCTATGGACGAACTCTGGACATATCCTCCGAAGTTCTACGTTGTAAAGCCTGTGCTTACAAACTTTACGGATATGTTCAAGGCGATGTCAAACTCATGGGTACCTTTCTCAAGATATATCTTCAATACAATACTTATTTCCGTAGCCGGAACGTTCGGAAACCTTTTCTGCGGTTCGCTTGCGGCATACGTTGTATCTAAGATCAAGTTTCCGGGCAGATCGCTTCTGTTCAAGCTTGTAAGACTTTCGCTTATGTTCCACCCGACGGTTGCGAGCGTTGTAAACTATATCACTATGAGCCGACTCGGCTGGGTTGACACATATCTTGCAATCATCATTCCCGCATGGGGATCTACGCTCGGAATGTTCCTTATGAAGCAGTTCATGGAGGGCGGTATTTCGGACGCAGTACTTGAATCGGCACGACTCGACGGCTCTTCGGAGCTTCGCACATATTGGACGATAGCCATGCCGATGGTTAAGCCCGGTTGGCTGACACTTATAGTGTACTCGTTCAAGGATCTGTGGAATATGGGTTCGTCAACATACATTATGAGCGAACAGCTCAAGACCTTCAACTACGCAGTACAGCAGATAGTATCGGGCGGTGTTGCGCGTGCCGGCGTAGGCTGTGCCGCAACGGTAGTAATGATGCTCGTTCCTATCATGGTATTCGTATTCAGCCAGAGTCAGATCGTTGAAACGATGTCGACTGCAGGTATGAAAGACTAACGAAAGAGAGGATATATATTAATGAAGAAAATTATAAGAATTTTATCCCTCGTGTTCGTTATTACAATGCTTGTATCCACAGTTGTGGCAGTATCGGCAGCGGCCACGCCGTACAAAACCTATACCTACACAATGGATATGGTTGCGGTTGAGTCTCCGGCGGCATACGTTCCGGACAGAGTGATAGACAACTACGCCATGAATATGGAAAAGGCACTGAACGGTGCAACGGACCTTTTCGTGGCTCCCGACGGCAGACTTTTCATTGCCGATAAGGGAAACAACAGAGTGGTTATTCTGGATAGCGACGCTCAGTACATCACGGAAATAACCGACTTTGTAAACGAGCACGGCGTTCCCGACAAGCTTTCCGCTTGCGAGGGCGTGTTCGTGAATACAAAGAACATCTACGTTTGCGATACAAAGAACGCAAGAATAGTAGTGTTCGACCTTGAAGGAAACTTCGATCACATCATATACGCTCCCGAAGCAGACGTTATGGGTTCGGATACGCTTTTCCGCCCCGTTGCGGTTGCGGTAGATACTTCGGGCAGAATGTATATCGTTTCAAAATCAACGTACAGCGGTATATTTGCCATCAACGCAGACGGAACTTTTCAAGGCTTCGTAGGCGTACAGAAGGCAGCGGTTCCGCTTTCGGTACGAATCAGAAGAATGATTTTCCCGAATTCCGTTACGGAAACATATAACTCCGTTGAGTTCAACAACATTTCGATAGACAGCGACGACTTCATCTGGGTAACGACGTTCGGTGCAACACAGTCATCCGATTCAGATACAACCCTTGAAGATGCGATCAAATCCAACAATGAAGACTATGCTATGGTAAAGCGTCTTAACGCAGCAGGCGAGGATATCATGGTAAGAGCCGGATTCTTTATGCCGGTAGGCGAAATTGCGTTCGTATCTTCTTCAAACAAGAGCTCTACGGCAGCAGTCAAAGGTCCGTCCAAGATCGTCGACGTTGCTCTCGGTGCAAACGGCGTCTGGTCGATAATAGACAGAGACCGTTCGAGAATATACACATATGATAGTCGTGGGCAGCTTCTTTACGCTTTCGGCGATATAGGCACTCAGCTCGGTAACCTTAAAACTCCTTCGTCTATCGTCTATGTAGGCTCAGATCTTTATGTTCTTGACGCCGGTCTTAACTCCATTACCGTTTACAAACGTACAGAGTACGGCGACCTGATTGACGAAGCTATCCGCAGCAACAACAATCGTGACTATGACACAGCTCTTGAAAAGTGGAAAGAAATACTCCAGAGAAACAACAACTTTGACTCCGCTTATGTAGGTATCGGTCAGAACCTTTACCTTCAGGGCGAGTACAAAGAAGCTATGACTTACTTCAAGGCGGCAACCGATACGACGGACTACTCAAACTGCTTCAAGATGCTTCGTAAGGCATGGATAGAGAAGTACTTTCTTGTAGTTCTTCTTATCATAGGAGTTGTTATCTTCCTGCTTGCAAAGGCGTTCGGCGCGATAAAGAAGAAGAACGACGCGGGAATAACAAAGACGGAGAAGCGCACCTTCTGGGAAGAAGTGCTGTTTGCATTCCACCTTATACTCCACCCGTTTGACGGATTCTGGGATCTTAAGCACGAAAAGCGCGGTTCTGTTCGCGGGGCTATATTCCACGTCGGACTTGCCTGCTTAACCGTAATATACAACGGCGTAGGTATGGCTTATATCTTCAATCCGTATTCGGTATACAACGGCAATGCGTTCAGCATGCTTTATCAGATAGCTACGGTGGTTGTTCCGCTTGCGCTCTGGTGCATTGCAAACTGGTGCGTAACCACATTGTTTGACGGCGAAGGCTCGCTTAAGGATATATTCATAGCAACATCGTATTCGCTGCTTCCTTTGTCGCTTACAATGATACCGACAACGCTTCTTTCAAACATTGCGGTTGAAGGCGAAGCTTCGATTATAACCCTTGTAAACACATTGGGCTTCATTTGGGTAGGACTTCTTATCTTCTTCGGAACGATGATGACTCACGGCTACTCAATGGGCAAAAATATACTTGCAACATTCGGCACTATACTCGGCATGGTATTCATTATGTTTATAGCAATGCTGTTCTTCAACCTTCTCAGAAGAATGGTAAGCTTTATAACGGATATCATAATAGAGCTTTCATATCGAATGCAGTAGAAGGGAGGAACTAACATGAAAATGAAAAGAATAGCGGCGCTTTTTCTTGCCGCACTGATGATAATACCTGTTTTCTGTGTTTCCGCCCGTGCAGCAGACGAAGTGGATATTGAAAATTATTACTCTAAGGAATATACATCTCAGCAGGCAAAAGTAGATACCATGGAGCTGATGTATAAGAGCGAGGAGTACGGCTACGCTATGTATTTTGACAGAAAATCGGGCGAGTTCGCACTTCAGAACCTTAAAACCGGAGAATATACATTCTCAAACCCCTATGATGTTGCGGTGAACACCAAGACAAACGAAACTCACCGTCAGGCAATAATGTCTCAGGTAATAGTATCCTATACGGATGTTGAGACAAAGACAACAAGCGTGCTTAACTCCTTCAAGGATGCGGCAATGAACGGAAATCAGATCACGTTCAAAACGCTTACAAACGGTGTTCGTGTTGAGTACGCCATAGGTACTGTTGAATCAAAGCGTCTTATTCCGAGACAGATCGAAAAGAGCCGCTTTGAAGAAAAGATTTACAATGTTCTCGAAGCTCAGAAACCCAATATGACAAAGGAAGAGAGAGATACGTTCAACGCTTTCTTCATCAACGGGGTAAGAGACGCTCAGGGTAACATTTACAGACTTATAGACCAGACCGATCCCAAAAACGCAGCTCTTGTAAGCATGTGGCGTGATACGGAAACGGGATATAAGTGTCTTGCAGCAAACAATGAAATGGTTATATATGTTCTTGCTCAGCAGGACCCTCGTACGATGAAAAGGGTAGAAACGCTTATAAGAAAGTACTGCCCCGATTACACATACGACGAACTTGAATATGACCACGAACTTACAATGTATGAAGGTGAAGAAAAAGAACCGGCACTGTTCCGTCTTGCTGTTGAATACACAATAGACAAGCATGGCCTTTCCGCTTCCATTCCCGCAAAGAGTATCCGTTACAACGAAACGAACTACGCGCTTGAAAGCATCACGCTTCTTCCGTATTTCGGATGTGCCTCCACAAAGACGACGGGCAACATCACAAGAACGGGCGGATATCTCTTCATCCCCGACGGTAGCGGAACGCTTCTCGAATATTACAATGATGACGGCACTGTAAAGACAGGCTCTCAGGGTTCCAAGGTTTACGGTCCCGACTATATGTACGAAAAGCTTGACGAATCAGACGTAAACGATAACAGAGAAAAGTATCGTCTTCCCGTATTCGGTCTTACCCAGTACTACAACGAAACAGTAACGACAAACCGTTCGGGACGTTCTCCCAAAGTAGATACGATAGCGCATAAGAGCGGTTGGCTCGGCGTTATAACCGAAGGTGAATCGTTTGCTTCGCTTGTTGCATACCTCGGAAGCGTGTACGGTTCAAGCGGTGGCGGTAACTGCGAATACAACTATGTTGCGGCAAGCTTCTCAACGAAGCAGTCCGATACGGTTGATCTCGGAAGCTCGTCGCTCGGAAGCAGTTCATCGCTTTCGACGTCGATAGATACAAAATATCTCGGCAACTACACTATAAGATATCTGCTCCTTACGGATCCTGTTGCGGCTGAAAAGAGCAACATTTCAGATTATTATTATCCCTCCTATGTGGGAATGGCTGCTGCTTACAGAGACTATCTGACAAGCACAGGCGAAATGGATAAGCTCACTTCTTCCGAAATGGAAAGTACACTGCCCCTTTACATCAACACTTTCGGATATGTTGAAACATACGAAAAGTTCCTTTCATTCCCCATAAAGAAGAAGAAAGCGCTTACAACGTATGAAGACATTCAGAAAATGTGCGACACGCTCGGAGAGAGCAACATTTCAAATATAAGAATTCTGATGACCTTTACCGGAAACGTTATAACGAAGGTCAAATGGCCGAGCGTTCTCGGCGGCAAGAAGGGCTTGAACAAGCTTCTCCAATATGCAGAGGAAAAAGGCGTGACAATTTATCCCGACTATGACTTTGCAAGCGTTTCGTATCAGGATGCAAACGCAGGCTTCTCGTTCAAGAAGTATGCGGCGCAGACGATGAGCGGACGTTATACAACTATACGCGATTACGATTATCTGTATCAGAAAGTTTATGACTTTGGAAGCAGAAACATTGTATCAAGCGGCGCATTTGAAACTCTTTACGCAAAATTCGCAAAGAAGTACCTTAAATACAATATAGGCGCTATCGGCGTTTCATCGCTCGGATCGATACTCACTTCCGACTTCAACGAAGATGCTCCCATAACCCGTGAAGATTCAAAATATTACACGGAAGAGTTGCTGAAACAGATTAAAAAAGATAACGGCAACGTGCTTGTTTCGGGAGGAAACGCATATTCGATTCCTTACGTTACGGACATAGTTGACTTCAGCCTTGACAACAGCGGATATTCGATTTCAAGTGCTTCCGTTCCGTTTGCGGGAATGGTGCTTCACGGTTATGTAAACTATGCAGGCACGCCGATGAATATGGAAGGTGACGTTCAGTATAAGCTCCTTAAGTCTCTTGAAAACGGCGCGGCACTCTACTTCACACTTTCATATCAAAACACGGATGTTCTTAAGAACAACCTTACAACTAACCTTTCAGGGTATTACGCAGTAAACTTTGAGCTGTGGCTTCCTAAGGTTATATCGTTCTACAAGACGCTCAACGATGCGATAGGCTCACTTCAGGATGCTACGATAACTTCTCACGAATTCGAGAAGGCTTTCAGAATGGATGAATCTTCATCCGCTATAATGTTCGGAACGTACAACAAACTTTTTGCTGATTGCAAGCAGGCAAGAGCAGAGTATGAAGCTGCTGTCGCAGAGGTTGACAGACTCGTTGCCGACCAGAAAGACCCGACAAGTGCAACCGTTGTTGAAGCAGCAAAGCTTGCGGCATACAACACGGCAAAAACGGCTCTTGATCTTTACGAAAAATCTATGGCAAGACACCTTGTTGATAAGGTCGTTTCCGTAACTTATACGGCTGATTCCGGCAGATCGAAGACGTTCTTTATAAATTACAACAGCTTTGATGTTGTTGTTGAATTTGACAACGGAGTGTTCACGATCCCCGCAACGTCATTTGTTGAAAAAGCAGATGTAAAAGAAACATCGATACCGCTCAAGTCCATTGAAAAGGTTACGGCATACAAGCCTACATCCATAGGACTTAAGTCGTTTGAAACCGCTGAAACAAATTACAATGCAGCAGTTGCTTCCGGCAATGAGGCTCAGATCAAGCGTGCCAAAGAAACGCTTGAAAACACCGTATCGGCAATGACAACCCAGAACAACGTTCTGAAAGTTACAGGCTCGGACGGAAAGGTAATGTATATCAACACAACAACGGACAAAATAATAGCTAAGTCGGGCGACTCACAGTACATTGTGATAGCCGGACAAAGTTACGTTTGTCCGGAGCAGTGAAAGGAGGATTGACCTGATATGGATAAAACACAAGGCGAAAGCAAATTTTCAGCTTTCATAAAGAAGTTGGTGCCAAAGAGGGCGGTCTCTCTTACTGCTAAAAAAGCGCGTATGGGCTGGCTTTTTGTTCTTCCGTTTGTAATAGGTCTTTTGGTCTTTTACATCGGAGTTATTGCTGAATCAATAGGTTACAGCTTTGCAACATACGCAAAAATTCCCGCATCGCGCGGCGGTGGTTATTCGCTTTCGTGGGTGGGAATGGAAAACTACAAAAATGTTCTTACCAAAACGGTTGACACAAAAACAGGTGAAACCTTCCTTGAAATGATGTTTACCGGTTTCGGAAAACAGATTGTTGAAGTTGTTGCAATTATAATGCTTTCACTTTTTATCGCCATTCTTCTTAATCAGAAGATGGTGGGAAGAGCGGCATTCCGTGCTATATTCTTCGTTCCGGTTGTTGTCGGCGCGGGAATTATAGCAAAGATAGACTATGACAACGCACTCCTCAAAAGCATGAGCAGCATGGAGTCTATTGATATGGGCAGCGTAGGCGGAGGAGGAATGAGTGACCTTGTCGACGCCATGGATATCACGGCGCTGTTTGAAAACCTTGGCATAGGAACGTCGCTTGTAAAATGGGTAACGGATCTTATATCGAACATTTACGATATAGTAAACCGTTCCGGTGTTCAGATGCTTATCTTCCTTGCGGGTCTTCAGTCCATCTCGCCTTCGATTTACGAATCGTGCCAGATGGAAGGCGCGTCCTCATGGGAAATTTTCTGGAAGATAACTCTTCCGATGATAAGCCCGATCATTCTTGCAAACTCCGTATATACGGTAATCGACTCGTTCACATCAGAGAGCAACGAAGTAATGTCGTATATTCTCAACATGGCGGATACGACGACCGTAAACGGTCAGCAAGCGGCGGCGGCTTGGGCATACTTTGCACTTGTTATTATAACGCTTATACTGGTAGCGCTTATCTCCAGAAAGATAGTCTTCTACCAACGCCGTAATGACTGAGAAGGGAGGAGAAGATAATTATGAATAACAATTCAAGCGCACCGCGCATAATGAAAGAAAGCAAAAACAAAATAAAAGTCGAATTTGACAGAACGCCGCTTCGCGAGCGTATGAAAGCAAAATATCTCAACGCTTATTTCTACAAGAAGATACTTGTTGCGATATTCAGATTCGTGCTTTTGCTTGGTATTTCATACATCATTCTTTTCCCGTTTTTCTCTAAGATATCAACTTCGTTTATGAGCCCTAAGGACTTTATTCAGAGCGACGTTAAGCTGATACCGAAATACCCCACAACGGATACATGGAAATATCTTATAACCGAGAACCACTACTTCAAAGCGCTTCTTAATACATTCCTTCTTTCGCTTTCAAATGCTCTTATACAGACATTTATCTGCGCAATGATAGGTTACGGATTTGCGAAGTTCAAGTTCAAGGGAAATAAGATACTGTTCCTGCTCGTTGTACTTACGATGATAGTTCCTCACCAGATACTCGGTTCTTCGTTTACGATGCACTTTATGTATCCTTCGATATTCGGAATCGATATATCCGGAATATGTAACGCTCTCGGACTTACACAGGGACTTTACAATACCTATGTTCCGATATACTTCCTCTCTCTTACGGGACTTGCGTTCAAGAACGGTCTGTTTATATTCATTATGAGACAGTTCTATCGCGGCGTTCCAGATGAGCTTGAGGAATCATCCTATGTTGACGGCTACGGCGTTTTCAAGACGTTTATAAAGATAATCCTTCCGCTTTCCGTGCCGATGCTGATCACGGTATTCATACTGTCATTCTCATGGCAGTGGACGGATATCTTCTATACAAATACGTTCCTTAACTCCGCAGAACATACGCTTCTCACGTCTAACTCCTTCTGGCAGACGATTCCCGCCTCGCTCGAAGAAATCAGCACGCAGGCAGGCGCAAATGTTGACAGCTTTACAATTGCTATAAAGAACACGGCTGGTATGCTTATCATACTTCCGCTTATAATAATGTATCTGTTCTGTCAGAGATATCTCATTCAGGGTATCGAACATTCCGGCTTCGGCGGTATGTAATATCATAAAAACAAAAACGGCTTGCCGCTGGCAAGCCGTTTTTATATTGATATAAACCGAAAGAATATTATTCGGAATAAAAAGAATTTATGTTTTTGTCTCCGTAGCGAAGAAGTGAATATATTACCGCTGCGGCGCATATCATCGCAAGAATAACCGTTATGGCGATAGTTGCGGGATCCCACACCGTTTCATATCCTGTTCCGAACGTTGGCACGATGTTCCCACAGAAGTTGAATATAGCGTGAAGAATAATGCACGGATAAATGCTCTTGCAGACGATAAGCACCGTCGCACACATTCCTCCGATAAGGAACGAATATCCGATTTGCATCATAACGGGAACAAGCCCCGCACCGTCGATAAGATTGAGTATGTGAAACAATGCAAACACTGCGGATGAAATGACTGTTGAAAAAAAGATATCTTTTTTAGATTTTTTGTTTTTGCATATCATAAGAAAGAGCGCTCCTCTGAAAGTAAGCTCCTCATATGCTGCAACTGCCAGACAGCTTGCTGCAAGCAGTATTATTTTCTGCACGGATGACGATATGCTCGCAGAACCATTGGCAAGGGCTATTATAGGTAGATTATTTATAACTACGGCAAAGCAGGGAATGAGCAGAAGCGCATTTTTCGGTGTGACGGAAAAAACCTTGAATCCGAGATGCTTTATAAGGAATACAAACGCAACGGCAAGAGCCGTTCTGGTTATAAGCGTTGATATCAGAACATCACAGGCAGTGTTTCCTGTTTTTATGAGCCTTACCGCCGCCATAAGCACAAGAGAGACTATAAGTGAAATAATACATGCTGTTTTATAAGAAAAACTTTTTTTCAAGCTTTCGCCTCCTTATGCCGTTTTGAGACGAAATAAAGCGCTCCGGCGCCTATTACAAGGCAGATTGATATTATCTGAGACGGAGAAAAAACTCCTGTCAGAAGCGTTCCGCGCTCGTCATCGCGGAAGAATTCTATTATAAATCTGAACACCCCGTAGGAGAGCATATAAAGCTCCATTATGTGCTTTTTGCCCTTGAAAAGCAGTATTATTAAAACCGTTGCGAGCGCAAAAAGGAATATCGCTTCAAAAAGTTGTACCGGCACGACCTTATATCCGAGATTGACCATATATATTCCTATGGGAGAATCGGTAGGTTTTCCATAGCAACATCCGCCCATAAGGCAACCTATTCTTCCGAAAGCGTGAGCCGAAGGTATAGCGCACGCGGCGCAGTCGATTACGTCGCGTGTATATTTTTTGCTTTCATATTTTTTGCCGAATATAAAATATACAAAAAGAAACGCCGCAGCTCCCCCTGTGAGCCCGCCGGCAAAGGTGGCTCCGGTTTCGCCGTCAATTATAAATGCGCCGCGATCCTTTATGTTGTATATTGCTTGAAAAAGCACAGAGAAGACAAATCCGGAGACGATAGAACACAGGGCGCAGATAAGCGTAAAATTATATAACTTTGCGTTTATATTCGCTCTGTCAGCACATAATCTGTAGACGATGACTGCTGCTATAATACCAAGCATTATAAATATCGAATACAGGTCTATATCGCCTATTATGTAATACGGATACATATCTTTTCTCCCGATAATGTTTGTTTTGCCAAATGCCCGCATCGCTTTTGCGATGCGGGCATTTTTTGATTGCTATATATGATTTGAAAAATCAGATCAGTTTTCTTTCTTCTTTCCGAGAACTACGCCTGCTCCGATAATTGAAACGATTGCAAGGGCAGCGCCTGCTCCGATAGCTGATTTACAACCGCCGGATGTCTTGCCGGAAGTTGTCGTTGTCTGTCTCGGGGTTGTCTGCTTTGTAGAGCCTTCAACCGTTGCTGTGAAGTTTGCGGAAAGGTTCGCATGCTTGTCGGTTACAGTGACTTTCTGATCTCCGGGTTCGGAGAAGTCGTACTTAACGTCATAGTCTTCAGCCTTGAGAGTAACCGTTGAGCCGTCTCCATAAACGTATGAAACGAGAAGTCCTTCCGTTGAGAATTTATCGTCAACGTTGTAGGAGAGCTTTGCAAGCTTAGTGTCAACTGCAAGGGAAGTAGGCGCTTCAACATTTGCCGTTGTTGTAGCTGTGCAATCGATCTCGTATGTTGTATTGGAGATCTTTACTGTTACTTCAACTTCGCCGGATTTTGTAAAGTCGTAAGTCTTGTCGATAGTAGCATTTATTTTTGCGTCTGCAAGTGATTTCTTTGAACCGTCGCTGTATATGCAAGTGATTCTGAGATCATCGTCAGCGATCTCGCCGCCGTAACGGTAAGTCTTGTCAAGTTTTTCAACTTCGATGCTTGTTACGTTTATAACGTTTGCCGTGAAGCTCGTCTTTGCGCCGTAGAAGTTGATGGTGATAACGTTTCCTTCACCGGGCTTAAGTGCATCATATTCAAGCTTGAAGGAGCCGAGTTCCTTTACTACAGAAGTACCGTCGTTGTAGTTTACTTTTATTGTAAGACCTTCGGGAGCAAAAGAGCCGCTCTTTATGGTAACCATATCATACGTTGTTGTCTTGGGAGGAGTTTCGATTGCGATATCCTTTATACCCGTAACTTTTACTTTGTACGTAGTCGAAGCGCTTCCGTATTTTATTGTAACAACGGATTCGGCTGCTTCTTCGTTGAAGTTGTAAACAACATTGTAGCTTTCAAGAATTTCTGTTGTGCCGTCGTTGAAAGTAGCCTTTATTTCAAGACCTGTACGGTCGAGAGTTTCGCCTACATAGTAAGAAGTTTTGTCAGCGGGCTTTGTGATTTCAATCTTTGAAACCTTTTCTTCTTTCTTTTCAAGCTCACTCTTGTAGTTATCCACATAGTCTTTTGTTCCGAAAACGATGTAGTCGACGTCCATTTCAGCACCTTCATAAGCACCTGTGCCGTCGTCTATGTTGTAGCCGAAAGGATAGAAGATTATGTCCTGAATCTTGCCACCCCAGCAAGCATAAGCAACGCCTGTTTCTTTATTTACGTCAAGAACGCCGCCATAGTTTGTCTTGGAGTTGATCTCAGACATGCTGAATGTGTATGTTTTCCACTCCGTTGATACGGGGTCGATATCAAGGTGAGATATTGTCTTTGTAACAAATCTACGACCGCCGCCGCCGAGAGCTGTCGAAGTAAAGCCAAAAGAAAGCTGGTCGGCCGAGCTGTAGTTTCTTATACGGATTTTGCAATATTCCATGCCGCCCTTAACTTCGGGGTTAGCCGTGATATCAAAGCCGCCATCATCAAGGCAGAAGGGAACGCCGGGAACCTTTGATGTGCTTGTACTCTTTATATTGAGAACTTCGCCGTTGTCTGTAAGGTTCCAAGCCACCTTGCCATTGAGGTAGGTTATAAGATTTTTCATGTTTGTGGGGATGTAAGCGCCGCAAACTTTGAAGTTGTCATCTGTAGGAGACATTGATACGTCTTTTGTTGACCATGTGCCGTCTTCTTTCTGTTCTGCCCACCAATCGTTGTTTTCTTTTGAGAAATCAAGAAAATCAACGCATGCTATCTTTGAGTTGTTTACGCCGTCAGCATAAACTATGGGACCTGCAAAGGCACCGACGCTTGCAACGGAAAGAATCATAAGAGCGCAGAGAAAAATTGATACGATTTTTTTCATGCCGGATAAATTCCTTTCAAATTTTATTTGTTTGGATTTTGCGGATGCCTGCTAAAAAAACAAGCGATCTTCCACATGCTATATTATATCACTTATTTGCATAAAAAGTCAAGTAAATATATTGTTAACGAAGAATAAATATAGCAAAAATAAATAAAAAGAGCTTCTGCCTTGCCGGCAAAAGCCCAATTGTTTTCTGCTTTGATCATTCGTCGAGCATGGCGATTCTTTTATCATGTCTTCCGCCGAGATAATCTGTGGAAAGAAACTTATCGACAAGCTTCATTGCGGTTTCGTCGTCCGTTACCCTTGCTCCGAGGCAGAGGACGTTTGCATTATTATGCTGACGTGTAAGCTCCACGCAGTTTTCGGCATAACAAAGCGCTGCACGGATGCCTTTGTGACGGTTTGCTGCGATGCTCATTCCTATACCCGTTCCGCAGATAAGAATTCCGCATTCACATTCTCCCGAAAGGATGCTTTCGCAAAGCTTGTTTGCATATACGGGATAATCGACGGAATCTGCCGTGTCTGTTCCGAGATTTACACATTCATAACCCTTTTCGGTAAGATATGCGATAATTTTACCTTTGAGAAGATAGCCGGCGTGGTCGGCGGCGAGAGCAATTTTTTTCATATTGATTCTTTCTCCTTTTTTGCGTTATATTCTCTTTCCGCCTGCGAAGGACGGAGATATGACGGTGAAAGCGCAAAGTCCGTAAAAACGGATTTGTCTTCGGCTTTTGTGTAAACTTCAAATGCGGTCTTTGCGACGGACGCGCCGTTTTGAAGTATAAGTTCTTTCGGCGTGTCGCTTGCTTGCGGGAAAGCTTTTTTTGCTATGTCATAGCCGTCGCCGAAAAAGTATATCGGAAGCGAAAATTCCGAAAGCTCGGCGGCAAGCTTCTCCGCCGAAACGAGTCTGTCCTCGCAGAGACGTTCTCTGCGGTCGTCGTCACAGAGGAAAATTGCATTATAAAGTTGATTTCTGCGGGCGTCCATAACAGGGCAGGCGATAAATCTGCCGCCGATACCGTCGGCATTTCGCGATAATGCCTCAAGTGATGAAACGCCGATGCAGGGAATATTTCTTCCGAACGCAAGCCCTTTTATGAGCGAAACGCCTATCCTTACGCCGGTAAATGAACCGGGACCCGCCGACACTGCAAATATGTCTATATCGGAAATTGATAGCTTTGCTTTTTCAAGTAATCTGTCGATTTCGGGAAGCATTGTTTCGCTGTGGGTAAATCCGCCTGTGACGGCGAAACTGCAAATTACATTGCCGTTATCGCATATAGCGCCCGCGGCTGTCTTTGCCGTTGTATCTATTGCAAGAATTTTCATTTTGTCACCTGCTTATAACTATTTCGCGATCCGTTTCACCGTTTTTGGTTATAGACACCGCATAGCAGTTTTCGGGGAGAAACTCTTCGATTTTTTCGCTCCATTCGACAGCGCATATGCCGCCTGCGTCGAGATAATCGAAAAATCCTGTGCTGTAAAGCGATTCTTCACCGTCTATACGGTACATATCAAAGTGGTAAAGCGGTATTTTTCCGCGATATGAATTGACTATAGTGTAAGTCGGACTTTGCACTCTTGTGCCGGGGCAGAGAAGCTTTGCCATTCCTCGCACGAATGCTGTCTTTCCTGCGCCGAGATCGCCTTTCATTGCGATGCAGTCGCCCGGAGCAAGCTTTTTTGCAAATTCAAAACCGACATTCTCTGTCTCTTCGGCGGACGAGGTTTTTATCTTCAATAAAATTTCCATTTCAGCCTTTCTTGTGTGACAGTGTTCTTATGCCTTCCGCAAATGCCTCTGCGGCGGCATCTATATCGTCTTTTGACGTTCCGATTCCGAAGCTGAGACGAAGGGTAGAGTCTATATCATCGTCCGAAAGTCCGAAACTTTCAAGAACGTGACTTTTTGATTTGGTATTTGACGAGCATGCCGATCCGCTTGAAACGAATACTCCGCGCGACGAAAGAAAATGCAGCATGGTTTCGCTTCTCACTCCGTGCGCAGTTACGCTGAGAATGTGGTGAGCCACACGCTCGGTTTTCGGAATGTTCAGCTTTATGCCGATGCCATCAAGCTCAGAAAAACGCGATAAGGCATAACTGTAAAGCTCGTCAAAATGCGTGCAAATATCGGTTTGATTTCTTCCGAAATATTCAACTGCTGCGGAAAACCCCGCTATTCCGAGTACATTTTCCGTGCCGGAACGAAGTCCGTGCTCCTGACCTCCGCCGAATATTACAGGAATGACGGCTTTTCGCTTTATTATGTCCTCGCTTGCAAAAAGCGCTCCCGCACCTTTGGGACCGCCTATTTTATGTGCGCTTACGGTAACTATATCGGCTGAGGAAAAGAGTGATTTCGGGAGTCTCATATATCCCTGAACCGCATCGCAGTGAACGACAGCTTCCGGATTTACACGGCGAGCCATAGCGGCAATTTTTGCAATGTCGTTTACGGCGCCCGTCTCGTTGTTTACGAGCATCGCCGATACAAGAATCGTATCGGAGGAAAGCTCGAACTTGTATTTTTCCATGTCCCATACGCCTTCGGGCGAGGGAATGAATACGACGTTAAAGCCGAGACTTTTAAGTCTGTTTGCAGATTGAAGAACAGACGAATGTTCTGTTGCTCCGACGATTATTTTTTTGCCTGCGTTACGCGGCTTTGCTGTCGCCGTGCCGATTATGGCAAGATTGTTTGCTTCGGTTCCGCCGGAAGTGAAAATAAGCTGTTCCGGTTTTCCGCGCTTTCCTGCCGCAAGAAATGTTGAAAGTATGTTCTTTCGCGCCGCATCGACGATTTCCTGTGCTTTTACGCCTATAGCGTGCAGACTTGACGGGTTCCCGAAATTTTCGTCCATTACGGAAAGCATTGCCGCGCGGGCATTTTCGCACAGCGGCGTTGTTGCGCTGTTGTCAAGATAGTGAGTCATTTTATATCTCCGTTAAAATGGGCAGAGATCATCTGCCCGTTTTTTATGCAAAAATAAAGTTTTCGGTTATTTTTTCAACGTCGTCCGTGTGACTTGCAAAATTTTCAGCCGTCGCGGTGTAGGTGAAAACGTATATTTTGTTTGCTCTCGGCGCGAGCACCTGCATTATTTTGTAATCCGTACCGTCAACCGAAACCGTGTAGATGTATTTGCAGGCGTAGGTATTTTCGCCGAGCGACTGTCCGCTTGTGTACTGTTCTTCAAGCTTAACTCCCGAAAGCGTTTGCGAGAGAGAGTAGAAGTAATAGTCTTCAAAGAATTTTGATACGCCTGCGTAAGTTACGTCGTTGTACTTTATTACATAGCCTGCATCGTTGTCGCTTGAAGCTATGCCTTGCGTTGTAAGCACCTGAACGGAAATGTTGCTTTTATCAAACGTTTGAGCGCTGACAAAGCCGGTGGCAACGTCGGGTGTCCAATTTTCCGGAACGAAGAGACGAAAATCCGTATATTCGGAGACGACCTCCGTCATGCCGCTTGGCACGCCGTTTTTATCCTTGCAGGACGTGAGTGCGAGTATGCATATAACAACGGCGAGAAAAATCGCCGCAATCTTAAATTTTTTCATTTTCAAGCTCCGTAAATAAATATTATATTTATTATAACAAAGTTAATGGCTTTTGTCAATCGCGGACGAAGTGTTTATGATTTTTTCAAAAAAGCCGGATTAAAACAAAAACCCCACCGTCGGTGGGGTTTTGCCGTATCATTTTTGGAATGTAAATTATTTGCCTTCCTTCATTGCCGCATAGCATTCGCTGCAGTAAACAGGTCTGTCGCTTGTGGGCTCGAAAGGAATCTTAGCTTCTTTTCCGCAGTTTGCGCAGATTGCAGTGTGCATTTCTCTCTGGGGTTTGCCTGCATTCTTCTTTGCGTTGCGGCAGCTCTTACATCTCTGGGGCTCGTTCTGGAAACCCTTTTCAGCATAGAATTCCTGCTCGCCGGCTGTGAATACGAATTCAGCTCCACAATCCTTGCAAACCAATGTTTTGTCCTGATACATTTGTTCTACCTCGCTTTGTTTTGTATGAAAAATATTTTGCCCTAAGACGGATTCAGACCGACACCTTTGGAATTCTGATTAACTAAATTACAACGCTCTGCCATTAAGCTATTCGGGCATATGAAAAATGAAAACAAAACAAGAAAGTTTTATTTTGGGATATATAATTGATATGTTTTTCCGCTGTGCGGTATTGAAAAAATGTTATAAAAGCTTTCTTAATTTCGCTTTGATTCGTTGCATCGCGTTGTCAATTGATTTTTTCGGTTTTCCGAGTGCCGCCGCTATATCATCATACGAAGCGGACGCAAGGTAAAGATCAAACACGGAACGTTCGAGCTCCGTAAGGGAAAGGGAGATGCGTCTTTCCAGATCGGAAAGGGATTCTTTGCTGATTATAAGCTTTTCGGGGGTTATGTCGCTTTTTCCTTCAAGTCCTGTCTGCGGAGCATCAAGCGATTCGGTCTTAATACTTTTTCCGCCAACCGTGCGAAGGTAAGATATTATTCTGTTCTTTATACAGATTTTTGCGTAAAGTCCGAATGAGACGCCGCGTTCTGGATTGAACGCAAGCGCTGCGTCATAAAGCGCGATGGCAGCTTCCTGCCGCAGATCTTCAAGTTCGGCACCGGTAAGAGATGTGCCGCTGTATTTTTCCGCTACGGAATTTATAAGGGGTATATACAGCGAGTAAACCGATTCAAACGACAGGGGAACGCCGTTTTTGATATCGTTTATAAGCTGCTGCATTTCGGAACTTTGTTGCATATGAGTTTCACAATACTTCTACAAATAAATATTACACTATTATTGTATCAGCATAGGAAGAGATTGTCAAGCGTATTTTGCGTAAAAAATAAAAAATTGACAAAAATAATACGATAATATTTTTCATATTTAATCATTTTCGACAAATATTTTTGACTTTTTACATAAAAATTCCCAAAGCACGGAAAAAGGTTCTTGCAAGAAAAGCTTCACAGAAGGCAAAAGCCAGGCATCTGATAATATATAAAGCCGAGTTTGCTTTTCCGAGTTCGCGTTTTGCGGCGGCGACGGTTGCCGCGCACGGCGAATATAACAGCACGAACACACACAAAGCTGCGGCTTCCGGTACGCCAATAAGGGAAGAGAGTCCGGCAGGACACATTACCGAAAGCGAAGAAACGATCGTTTCCTTTGCAAAGAATCCCGAAAGCAGTGCGGAAGCTATACGCCAATCTCCAAGGCCTATCGGTGAAAGAAGCGGCGCGATAAAGCCTCCGGCTTTCGCCATAAGACTTTCGGAGGGTTCGACGGTAAATCGGAAATGCAGATCGAACGAGCAAAGCATATACATTACGGCGCTGCAAAGAAGTACGACCGTACCTGCGCGCGATATAAACGCAAGCAGCTTTGTTTTCATTGCAACGATCAGGTTTTTAATCTGAGGTAAGCGATATTTCGGAAGCTCGACCGTAAGCGGCGGAGCTGTGCGATCGGGCTTTGATTTTGTGTAAATAAGTGCGCTTATGTAAGCAGTAATCACGCCGAGAAGATAAATAAGAAACGCCGAGATGGCAGGGCGTTTCGGGAAAAACGTTCCTATTATCAGTGTAAAAACAGGGAGACGTGCACTGCAAGGTATAAACGGCAGTGAATATATTACGGTCTTGCGCTCGGAACGTTCAAGCGTTTCGGTCGACATAACGGCGGGGACTGTGCATCCGAAGCCGAGCAGAAACGGAATGAATGCTTTTCCGGAAAGTCCGGCAAAGCGCAGAAGTCCGTCCGAAACGTAGGCGGCTCGTGCCATATAGCCTGTATCTTCAAGCATCTCAAGAATGAAAAACAATGCCGCCGTTTGCGGTAAAAACGAAAGTACCGAGCCTATACCTTTAAGAAGCCCGTCTGCAATAAGTCCGACGAGCGGGGCGGGGATATTTGTATTCCCGAGATGCTCCGATACAATTTCGGAAAGCTTATCGAAAAATGCTACCAAAAGCTCCGAAAGTTGTTTCACCGGACCTGAAAACGTTATGGCGAACATAAGAAAAACTATAATAAAAAACAATGGAATCCCTATGTATTTTTTGCAAATTATTCTGTCAACGCGGTCTGAGAAGCTTTCTTTTTGTGTTTCTCCGTGCGTTACTTCTTTTGCGAGTGCTTCACAGAATGAGCTGCGCTCGCGACCGTTTTGAAAACTATAGTTTATATTTGCGGGCTTTATATTCATTGCCGCCGAAAGAAGTTCGTTTATTCCGCTGTTTTTTGCGGCTGATATTGCAATTACGGGTATTCCGAGCTTTTCGGATAGATTTTTAACATCTATTGTTATCCCGTCGCGAGCGGCTTCGTCCATCATATTCAGCGCAAGAATCGTTTTCGGCTGCAGCTCGGCAAGCTCGGTTGCCAGAAACAAGCTTCGGGGAAGATTTGTGGCATCCGCTACGTCTATAACAATATCGGCATTTCCGCTTTTTATAAATTTTTCGGCGGCTTGTTCTTCACCGCCGTACGGCATAAGCGAATATGTTCCGGGAAGATCGGTTATTTCGGCTTTGTGCTTTCCGTACCTCAGCTTTGCGCTTTTTGAAGCAAAAGTAACTCCGGCGCGATTGCCTGTGGCTTCTCCGCTTTTGGTAAGAAGATTGAACAGCGTTGTTTTTCCGCTGTTCGGGTTTCCTGCAAGCGCAATTACGGGCGTTTTCTCCATTTGGCAGGACAGTCCTTTCCGTTTTTAGTATAAATCTATACTTACGGTTGCCGATTTATGCATAAAAAAGATCCGAGCGGGCAGGGCTTTCTTTGCAATATGCAAAGTATTCACCGAGAGAAAACAAAAACAGCACCCCCAAAAAGGTGCTGTTTTGTTTTGGCTGGGATATAGGGATTCGAACCCCAACATACAGAGTCAGAGTCTGCTGTGCTACCGTTACACAATATCCCATCGGATGCGTATGATAGTATATCAAGACAGAAAGGATTTGTCAAGATTTTTTCGGAAATTTGTTGATAAAATTTTTTATGAAAGATAAAAATTCGCTCTGTTTCGTGCCGACAGGCACTCCTGTAACGGTAAAAAGCATAAATGCAAGCGGCAGAAAACAAAATTTTTATATTTCGCTTGGTATTTTCCCCGGCAGTACAATAACAATATTTATGCGCGGAAAAAACGGTGTGATAATAAAAGCCGGTAAAACAAAGCTTGCGCTTGCCGGAAAAGCGGTGGAAGAGATTATTTGCAATTACGAATAAAAAAGCTCCGCTTTGGCGGAGCTTTTTTATTCGTAATCAAATCAGCAAACGGCGTACACTGCATATACGCGATTGTCAACTGCTATCAGAATATCAATGTATTCTGTCTCCGGCGAAAGCTCCGAACGGTCGATCGAGTTAAATCCCGCTGAGTCTAAGATATAATATCCGTCAGCGTTCTCAAGGCTTGATAGTTTTGTATCCGACTTATAGACTATGGACAGAGTCGAATAATCTTCGGGGAGGATTTCTGAAAATCTTATTGTGCTTAAATATTTTGTAATCGTTTCAAACTCGGAAACCGACGGCAGGCTTTCGTACTGCTCGGAGGAAATGCTGCTGAGCGTATAGCTTCCGTTAATAAACGCATTGTTGGCGGAGTATTCCACCTGCTGTTCATATACGGTTTTTCTGATAAATTTATCGCCGGAAAGCACGGTGAAGGCGAGATTGAATGAATCCATGACGGAAGAGTATGAATAATCGAAATCCGAAAGTTTTGCCTTTGATTTATCGGACGTCATCTTTTCTTCATCTGCGTTTGACATGTAGTGGTCAAAATAATCTTTGGTGTAGCGCAGATTTTCCGGAGTGAGACGGTTCAATACCGCAGGCTCGTTTTCCGGAGCTTTTGCAGGAGGGGTAAATTTTATCGCAATGCATGAGAGAACCGAAACGATAATAAATGCCGAAGCGACGATAAACAGATATTTTGCTTTTTTCTTAAGGCAGAAGACTATTGCCAGAACGACAGCACATATAAAACTTATGGATATAATCAGAATGGGCAGAAGGTAGATTGCTTTTTGCACGTACATTTAACTTCACTCCTTATAAAAATTTAATTTTGACAAGAGAGATTTGATAAAAGGAATTCTGACTGTCAGATATCCGAGACTTGCTCCCGATAAATTGAGAATAAAATCGTCTATATCAAAATATCCTACCCTGAGCAGCGGCTGAAGCAACTCAACCGCAAGCACCACGCAAAACGCTGTAAAAAGCGTAGATGTGTACTTCTGAAAGCGTTTTGACAGGCACGGCAAAAAGCATCCGAGCGGGAACAGAACAATAAGGTTTCCGATTATGCCTCTTACGGCGATATCTGCATTCAGTTTTCCGTCGTTTACTTTCTGAATGTAATCGATAACGGTTTTCAGAGGAATGAGGTTTGATTGTCTGAAATAGAGTCCGACAGAGCTTTCCGTGCCGGAGCGGCCGTCAATGAACAGATATTTTACAAGCACCAGACAGTATATTCCGAATGCAACGTATAAAATTATTCTCAGAGCCTTTTTAATATTCCGTTTTGATCCTTTCTCTCTGTTATATATAACAATTCAAGCGCGTAAACAGATTACAGACTTTCTGAAAAAGTCATTTTACCTTCAGCCCTTTTGCGATATTTATCAGATCTTCGCGCCCGACAGAGGAGGGAGCCGTTATTTCAAATACATATCCGCTGTCTGTCCAGACGAGATTTACCGTAGCTTTATTCTGATGATATTTTCCCGAATTGTTGTTTACGGAGATGTCTTCGATCAACAGATTGCCTGCGTCTATTGTTATATAAGTTGACGCAAGGACGCTTTGGTTGAATACTATTTTGTTCCCGCTTGCATCTTCGTAAACTTCGTAATGTACGAGCGTTTCTGTAGATTCGAGCGTCATTTCGTAGCCTTTGGAGCGAAGACAGTCCGAAAGTGTATATGCTTTTTCTATCGTTTCCGGCATTGTTGTTTCTTTCTGCTCGGAGGAGATCATCATTGCAAACTTTTCGTTTGTTTCTACGAGAAAACGGACAATCGGCTTGCGGATGGCTTTTACGCTCATTGCCGTGCCGAACATAGTCAATACTACAAGAGCTATACAGGCTATGCGTCTTGCTGAGAAGCCTGCAAGACCGCGATATTGCTTTTTATTTCCGCAAATGAGCTTTGCCATTTTATCCTCAAAATCCGCCGAAGGTGTCCACAAAATGTTTTTGTCTTCAGGCAATTGCGCTATTTCACGTTTTTCGGCTTCTTCAAACGCGCGCGCGAGCCGATTATCGTTTGATTTCATTTTTGCACCTCCCGAAGCTTGATAAGAAGCATTTTCTTTCCCCGCACAAGCCGTTGCTTGACCGTGCTTATTTTGATGCCGAGCGTTTTTGCTATTTGCGGAGCCGTATATTCCTGACGGAAATGAAGTCCGAGAACCGTGCGGTAGTGTTCCGGCAGAGATTCGATGCAGCTTACCACTTCTTCAAACTGCGTTTTTTCGGCTTCGCCGATAAGCTCGCCGTCGCTTATATTATCGATATCGCAATAGTTGTCAACGAGTATTTCGCGTTCCGCTTGCCGTTTTTTCTTTGAATAAACATTCAAGGCGGTGTTTTTCGCTGTGCGAAAAAGATAAGCCGTTGTTTCATCGGAATTTATGTTTGCAATTTTGTTTATATTTTTTGCAACGGAAATAAAAGCGTTATGTAATGCGTCTTCAGCATCGTACCGGTCGTGCAGAACGGACATGGCTACATAGTACATTTTACTGCGATATTTTATATACAGTTTTTCAAATTTTTCTTTGTCATCCGTATAGTCTATCGTATTCAGATACAATGTCAGCATTTTCATCACCCACAATATAAACAATTTAAAAGCGGAAACAGGTTACAACATCGGTAAAAAAGTTTTTAAACTTTTATAAATTTATTCTTTTTATAATTGTTGCCGATGCCGCGCCGACAAGAATTCCGGCTGCGACGGCGGACAGCGACAGCACGATAAAATAATAGCCTATTTCCGCAGCTCCGAGAAGAAAGGCGGCGCAGATCACCTGAGCCGCGTTGTGCATAACGGCGCCGGCGACGCTCACGCCGAGAACCGAAAACGCTCCCGATTTTTTCAGGGCGAGCATTATCGCAAAGCTGAACACAGCTCCCGCAGCACTGTAAATTAGAGACGTTACCGTTCCGAAAAGCAGAGCCGACAGCAGAACACGCACAAACGATATAAGTGCCGCGCTTCCCGGGTCGAGCGAATAGAGCGCGAATATAACGGCGATATTCGCAAGACCGAGTTTTATTCCCGGCACGGCGGAATATATCGGCGGAATGAGAAACTCGATGTAGGAAAGCATCATCGCGGTCGCCGTAAGTATGCCGAGCAGAGCAAGTTTTTTTGTGTTTTTCATGATACTGCGTCAACTCCTTTTCCGCCGGAGCCGATCTTTACTACTGTCTTGTTCGGCAGACAGGTTATAGCCTCACCCGCATATTTTATTTTTTTGTGATGAACGCATATCCTGTCCGGACAGGAGGCATCGGAGATGAAAGCATAGCCGTTTTCGATGACGAGAGTGTTAGTTCCGCCGTTTTCAAGAGTTACGGTGAGGTCCTTTGAAAGCGGATATCGTGCCGTCTCTTTGCCGTTTTGAATTACGCATACATATTCGCCTTCAGAGCGGGAAACGGACAGCAGAAACGCGCAAATAAGCGCAAATAATATTATCGATGATATAAGAATGATATCGTTTTTTACTTTTTTGTTTTTCATAAATCTGCAATTTTGCCCGCGCTTTTGTGCGCGGGCATACTTTTTACTGTTTTGAATTGTTTGCTCCGAGAAACGTTCCCGACTTTATACAGCCTACGGGGCAGTTATCGGCACATACGCCGCAACCTGTGCATTTGTCAATGTCAATCACAGCAAGATTGTCATTTACCGTTATCGCCTGTGCAGGGCAGAGTCTCTCGCATTTTTTGCATGCTATACAGCCGCTTGTGCATTCCTTGCGTGTGACGGCGCCTTTCTCTTTGTTTGAACACATAACGACTGTCCGAACAACGTCGGGGACGAGCGTTATTATATGCTTTGGGCAGGCTTTTACGCACATTCCGCAGCCTATGCATTTTGTTGCGCTTATGTGGGCGATACCGTCGGTTATGCAAACGGCGTCGCTTTGGCACACCGCAGCACAGTCTCCGTAGCCGAGACAGCCGAACGTACATTTTCCCGTTCCGCCGTATATGAGGTTTGCCGCAGCACAGCTTTTTACGCCGTCATATATCTGTTTTTTCTCCGTCGCTTTGCAATCGCCGCCGCAACGGACAAACGCAACTTTTTCAACTACGTCCGCAAAATCGACACCAAGCACTTCGGCAAGCTTTTTTGCAACGGCATCGGCACCGGGAATACAGAGATTTATCTCTGCTTCGCCTTTGGCGAGAGCCGCCGCGTATCCGTCACAGCCCGTATATCCGCATGCGCCGCAGTTGACTCCGGGCAGACAGCCGCGGACGGCTTCTTTTTTTTCGTCGGTCTTCACGGCCATAAAATGAGATGCGAGCGCAAGAACTATTCCGCATACAAGTCCTATGCCGGATACAACGGCTACTGCAATAAGTACATTATAAAGCATCGCAGTCTCCTTTCAGGCAAAGAGGTTTTCAACTATTCCCGCAAATCCGAAGAAGGAAAGGGAAACGATCGACGCCGCGATGAGCGTTACGGGCAGACCCTTGAAGCATTCGGGCGCATCGCAGTTTTCGATTCTCGAACGCACACCCGAAAACAGCACCATTGCAAGCAGGAAACCGAGTCCGCATCCGAGCGAGCTTACCATTGATTCGATGAAATTGTAGCCGTCGGAGATATTCTGGATAGTTACGCCGAGAACAGCACAGTTTGTTGTTATCAACGGCAGATAGATTCCGAGACTTTTGTGAAGAGACGGAATGAATTTTTTAAGGACTATCTCAATAAACTGCACGAGCGCTGCAATAACGAGTATGAACACTATTGTTTGAAGATAGCCGAGCCCGAGCCTGTCAAGGACAAATTTCTGTATGGGGTATGTCACGGCTGTGGAAATAAGCATAACGAATATAACGGAAAGTCCCATTCCCGTAGCCTGATCGAGCTTTTTGGAAACGCCGAGAAACGGGCATATTCCGAGAAATTTTGAAAGCACATAGTTGTTGACAAGCACGCTTGACATAAGTATTACAACAAGTCCCTTAAACATTTTCGTTCTCCTTTCCGCCGCAGGCAGACTGTTTGCAGACCGAAGCCGAAGGGCAACCCTCGCAGCCGAAATCTTTCTTTTTAACGCCTTTTCCTTTTGTTATTTTGTTTACAACGGCGATGAGAACTCCGAATACAAGAAATCCTCCGGGAGCCATTGTGAGTATAGGTATGGAGTAATCGCTTATTACGGGGAGCTTTATTCCTGCCCATGTTCCGCTGCCTATTATTTCTCTTATCGACGACATAACAAGCAGTGCGAGCGTAAACCCGAGTCCCATTCCGGCGCCGTCAAGCGCCGATTCGCCGACGGTATGCTCACGGGCGAACATTTCCGCTCTGCCGAGAATAATGCAGTTTACGACTATCAGCGCAAGATATATTCCGAGAAGATCGTAAAGCTCGGGCAAAAATGCGTTCATAAGCATTGAAACAACGGTTACGAACGCCGCTATAATAACAATGTAACAAGGAATACGCACTTTATCGGGGATTATTTTTCTCAGTGCCGAGATAGCCATATTCGAGCAGATAAGTACCGCTGTTGCGGCAAGTCCCATGCTGACCGCGCCGATGACGCTTTTTGTCGTTGCAAGGGTGGGACAGGTTCCGAGCACAAGCACGAAAACCGGATTTTCGCGAAGGAGTCCGGCGAGGAATATCGAAAGCTTTTTGTTTTTCATTCTGCCGCTCCTTTCAGAATATCAAATGCGGAGAGCGCGTCTTTCAGCGCTTTTTTGTAGTTTGAGGTCGTTTTTGTCGCGCCCGAAACGGAATCTATTCCGTCTATATCAGTTTTATCAGCACCGAGAAAAAGCTCTCCGTAGGTTTTTTCGTTGCCGAGAGTTTCTCCGCTTGAAACGCATGTCGCGCCTGTAATTTTACCGTCGGAGTTTATGCCGCACATTATTGTAAGACCTGCGGAATAGCCGGTTGTGACGAGCTTCATCACATATCCGCCGCCGTCTTCTGTGTAGATTTGCTTTACCGTTTCGGCTACGCCTTCGGGAAGAGAATCAATCTCTTTGAAGTTTTTGCCTTCCGGCATTACAACGAGAAGCGATTTTCTGACTTTTTCATTTTCGCTTTTTTCTATAAGCGGAGATGTAAAAGAGTTTACTGCGGCGAGTACAGCCGACGCCACAAGACATATAACAAGAAGCACTACAATGCTTTTTATCGAATCTTTCATGCTTTGGCACCTCCGAAAGGTTTCTTTCTTGTCAGCTTTTCAATATACGGTGTGAGAATGTTCATAAGAAGTATTGCGTATGAAACGCCTTCGGGAAGCGAACCCCATATGCGTATTACCGAGGTTATAAGTCCTGCTCCTATTCCGAAGACCACTTTGCCCAAAGTGTTTGTCGGAGTCGTCGAATAGTCGGTCGCCATAAATATCGCGCCGATGAAAAGTCCGCCCAAAAGAATGTGATAAAGCGCAGTTTTCACGTCGCTCGTGAATATGAATATAAACACAAATGTTGAAGCGATGAACGCAACGGGCGTATGCCAGCTGATAACACGCTTTATAATAAGATAAATTCCGCCGATGAGAAGTGCTATGGTGCATGTTTCGCCGATAGCACCGGCTCTTTTGCCTATGAGCATATCGACAAGCGAGGGAAGAGGACCTTTGCTTGCGCCTTCGAGTATGACCAGAGGTGTGGCTGACGATACTGCATCAACTCCGCTCGGAGCGGCTGCCGCCGCAACTGTTTTTGAAAAGGCAATTATCATAAATACTCTTGCCGTTACGGCGGGATTTGCAAAGTTCTGACCTATTCCGCCGAAGATGCATTTTACAAATATTATTGCGAATACAGCGCCGACGGCAACCTGCCAATATGGCATCGACACCGGCAGGCTGAGCGCAAGAATAAGTCCCGTTACAACGGCGCTCAGATCGGATATTGTTACTTCGCGCTTGCATATAAGACAAAACGCAAGCTCGGAAAGAACGGCTGCCGAAACGCTTGCCATCATAACGAAAAGTGCTCTTATGCCGAATATTATGCAGCCTGCCGCAGCGGCGGGCATAAGCGCAATTATAACGTCAAGCATTATTTTCTGCGTTGTCACTCCGCTGTGAATGTGAGGCGACACGGATACTTTCAACTTGTTCATTTTCCGTTTTCCTCCTTTGCTTTGGCTTGTTTTTTCGATATATAGTCGCGCAGGACTGCCTTTGCAAGCTTGTTCGTCTGAACGAGCGGACGCTTCGCCGGACATATATAAGAGCAACATCCGCACTCCATGCAAAGATTTACGCAAAGCTTTTCAAGCACTTCGCCGTTTTTGGACTTGTATGCTTTTTCTATTTCCGTCGGAGCAAGACCGAGCGGGCAGTGATTTACACACCTGCCGCAGTGAATGCATGCGGTGGTTTTCGGTGCTTTTGAGTCCGCTTTTCCGAAAGCGAGAATTGCATTTGTATTTTTTATTACGGGAACGTCGTCCGACGGGACGGAAAGCCCCATCATCGGTCCGCCGTAGATTATTTTTTCGGGAGTTTCGGAAAATCCGCCGCAGAAGTCAAAAACGTCGGAAAGTGAGGTACCTATCGGAACGATCACGTTCCGAGGATTTTTCACTGCGCTTCCGTCAACCGTAATGCACTTGCGTACAAGTGGCATTCCGGTGTTTATATATTCGGAAACGGAGGCTGCCGTTGTGCAGTTGCATACTATACAGCCGACGTCGGCAGGAAGCTTTCCGGCAGGAACTGTTCTTCCCGTCGTGTTGTATATCAGCACTTTTTCCGCACCCTGAGGATACGATGAAGGCAACGTTTTTACCGTCACGGCGGGGTCGCTTTCCGCGAGCTTTTCCATTACTTCAATTGCATCGGGTTTGTTTTTTTCTATTCCTATGATTATCTTCTTTATGCCGATGTACTTTTTCATCAGCTCGAAGAACTGAGATATAAGCGCCGCTTTGGAGATCATAGTATAGCTGTCGCTTGTTATGTATGGCTCACATTCCGCACCGTTGATTATAAGCGTGTCAACGTTTTGCTTCGGATCCAACTTTACATATGTGGGAAATCCTGCTCCGCCGAGACCGACAATTCCGCTGTTTTTTACTGCGGAGATGAAATCCTCACGGCTGTTTACCGCCGGAGGGACAATGCTTTCGTCTGCGGTCATAAGTCCGTCGGATTCTATTGTTATTGCGGGAACATAAGTGCCTTGAGATGTAAGCGCGTCTTCAATCTTTTTTACCGTTCCCGAGATGCTTGCGTGCACGGGAGATGAGATAAAGCCGTTTTGTTCGGCAATAAGCTGACCGACCTTTACCGCGTCTCCGACCTTTACTGTCGGTGTGGCGGGTTTTCCTATGTGCATAGAACAGATAATCGTTACGCTTTTCGGAGAAGGTATCTCCGTCGGCACGGAAAGATAAGTGCTTTTTCTGTGCGGAACGTTGATTCCTTTAAGCAATTTCAACATTTTGTCACCCCTTAGGCAGTGTAAATTTGTATTTATTTAATTATATCTTAATAAAAAATAAAAGTCAATTGAAAAAAGTCTTTTCGCGGGCGTATTGTCATCTTTAACAAAGCGCTGTGGCGTTTTTCGGCATAATAACGATATGTCGTCTTTTTTACGACATAAATCACCAAAGCAGCACTGCGGCATAAAATATAGCAGGAGGGAATATTATATCTCCCTCCGCCCGAATAATTATTTTGGAGGAAATTATTACAATATGGCTGATAACAGGAATATGTCGCTTCCGTGCGCGGGACGCGATACGGTTTATATAGATACAAACAGAATTCTTGACAGCTGCCGTGACAAGGACTGTTTTGAGGATGTTGTCGTATATCTTACGGATTGCGGCAGAGACGCTATCGAACGCGGCGGAAACGTAAGAACAAAAAGCGCGCATGTAATTGCCGCAGATATGACCGTTGATCCGGTACCGTTCAATCGCGGTTTTTATCAGGTGACGGTAAAGATGTATGTAAAGGTCACATGCGAGGTATGCGTGGGACTCGGACGTTCACAGGAAGCGGACGGACTTTGTATGGTTGAAAAAAAGGTTATTCTTTACGGAAGTGAAGGAAACGTAAATATTTTCAAAAGCTCGACGGACAGCTCGGGCTTCTGCGGCGGAGGTTCGGAGTGTAACGCTACAAACAATCTTCCCACTGCGGTGCTTGAAGTTGTAGACCCTATAGTACTTAACACAAAAATAGTTGAAGCTTGCCGTTGCCAGAATTTCCGCAACTGTCTCTGCGAAGGCGATCTGCCCGAAGCTGTGAGAGCGCTCTTCGACGGCAGACTCTGCGCTGATCCGGCAGGTAAATATCTGCTTGTTTCTCTCGGCTTTTTCTCGGTTATAAGAATAGAAAGACCGGCACAGTATCTCATCAACGGTACGGAGTACACCGTTCCCGAAAAAGAGTGCATTTCGCCCGAAACGGACGATCCGTGCAGTATGTTTAAGCATATGGCGTTCCCTGTGGATGAATTCTATCCACCGGCACTTTCCGAGCTTGACAGAGGTGACAGACCCGAAGGCGGCGGTTGCGGCTGCGGAAGAAGACAGTAACGTAAAAACAAAAAAATCCCGCGTGAGCGGGATTTTTTATTTTGATCAAACTGAGAAGAGAAGTTTTGCATAGTCAGGAATCGGCCAGTATTCGGATGAGGTGATCGACTCGGCTTCGTCGACATATGCGCGCAGCGACGACATATCGCGGCATATTACCGCATGGAAATAAGCGGCTCTTTCGGATTCGCCGCCCGTGTGTTTTGCCGACATATCAAGAGAGAGCTTTTCACACGATGAATATATACTTCCGAGAAGCGAGGAGAGTTTTTTGCAAAGTGCGCTTTCCGTGCTTATATCTATATCCGCACATATTTCCGACTTGACTTTGAGCGCTCCTGCGACTTCTTTTGAAAATGCCATTACGGAGGGAATTATCTGCTTTCTTGTCATCTCAAGCATTGTGAGTGCTTCTATGCCTACGGTTTTGCAGTAGCTTTCAAGCATTATTTCGTGACGCGCACGGATTTCTGTTTCCGTGAATACATTGTATTTTGTAAACAACGTGATGTTTTCGGGAGCGATAAGTCTTTCAACCGCTTCCGGCGTTGACGGAAGATTATAAAGTCCGCGTTTTTCGGCTTCCTTTACCCATTCGGCGGAGTAGTTGTTTCCGTTGAATATTATTCGCTTGTGAGCTTTTATTGCATCTCTTATAAGCGAATGAAGCTCTGCATCAAAGTCAGCAGCGGATTCAAGCTTGCATGCGAATTCATCGAGCGTTTCAGCTATGATGGTGTTTATTACGGTATTTGTATCGGCTATTGATTGGCTTGATCCGGGGGAGCGGAATTCAAATTTGTTTCCGGTGAAAGCAAAAGGCGATGTGCGGTTTCTGTCTGTTGTATCGCGCGGAAATTTTGGCAGAGTGTGAACGCCTACCCTCATAAGCGTGCGTTCTTTTTTACTCATTACGCTGTCGTTTTCAATCGCCGAAAGCACTTCTGTAAGCTCTGTGCCCAAAAACATAGAAATAATTGCAGGGGGAGCTTCGTCCGCACCGAGACGATGATCGTTGCTTGCAGACGCAACGGAAACCCGAAGCAGATCCTGATGACGGTCAACTGCGGCGATAACTGCCGCAAGGAACAGCAAAAACTGTGCGTTTTCTGCGGGAGTGTCGCCGGGTTCAAGCAGGTTTGCACCGGTATCGGTCGCCATTGACCAGTTATTGTGTTTGCCCGAACCGTTTACACCTTCAAAGGGCTTTTCATGGAGCAGACAAGCAAGTCCGTGACGTGAGGCAACGTTTTTCATTATCTCCATCATCAGCTGGTTATTGTCGGTGGCGATATTCGAAGTTGTGTAAAGCACGGCGACTTCGTGCTGAGAGGGGGCAACTTCGTTATGTTCCGTTTTTGCGGGAATTCCAAGCTTCCAGAGCTCTTCGTTCAGCTCGCTCATAAATGATTTTACGCGCGGTTTTATCGAACCGTAGTAATGATCGTCAAGCTCCTGACCTTTTGGAGGCTTTGCGCCGAACAGCGTTCTTCCGGTGAAGACAAGATCTTCACGCTTGTCGAACAGTTTTTTGTCTATTAGGAAATATTCTTGCTCTGCGCCGACTGTGGTGACTGTCTTCTTTACGTTTTCGTTACCGAACAGCTTCATTATTCTCATAGCCTGACGGTTTATAAGCTCCATTGAACGGAGAAGCGGAGTTTTTTTATCGAGTGCTTCGCCCCCGTAGGAGCAGAATGCAGTAGGAATACAAAGCGTGTTTTCTTTTATAAAGGCATAAGAGGTTGCGTCCCATGCGGTATATCCGCGCGCTTCAAACGTTGCACGCAAGCCGCCGGAAGGGAAGGATGAAGCGTCCGATTCGCCCTTTATAAGCGCTTTACCCGAAAATTCTTCTATAACGCCGCCGTCCTTTCCGAAAGAAATAAAGCTGTCATGCTTTTCGGCGGTGATGCCTGTCATCGGCTGGAACCAATGCGTGTAGTGCGTGGCGCCGAGCGATTCCGCCCATTTTCTCATGCCTTCGGCAACGTCATCGGCGATTTCGGGAGCGAGGCTTTTGCCTTCGTTCATAGTTTTTTTCAGGCGCAGATAGACGTTTTCGGGCAGATATTTTTTCATTGCCTCATCGCCGAAAACCATCGAGCCGTAAGAATCAAGTATGTTCATCAAAACCTCTTGTATTTTTGAAAATAACAAAAAAATTATATAATATGCTTTTGTTTTTGTCAATAAAAAAGCTCAAAAGAAAAAGCAAAAACCGAAGTTTTTGCTTTTTGTGTCCGTTTTTATTTCATATCCGTTATATAGCTTTTTGCCGATGAAAGCGCAAATGCCATAATCCCTATTTCGCATATCTCGAATACGTTTATTACCGTAAGCGAAGGTTCCCAGAAAGCGTAAAGAATGAGCGTCGGGATAGTATACACCGTTACAAGCATCATCGTTACAAGAGAAATCATAAAGTACATCGAGTTCATAGGACGTTTTATCGAAAGTCTTGCTTCAAGAAGCATAAGTATCATGCACGAGACTGCTGTTATGTTTGCGAGGATTCTGTTTACGTCGGAATATATATAATCCGGATCAAAATATGAGATGCAGACGAAAAGTATTCCGAGCACGGGGAGAAGCAACGCCATATTGTTTTTGGAACGTTTTGTATTCAGCGCAACCGATGCGGAAAAAAGAAAATATGCTCCGGCAAACAGCATAAGTATTACCGAGATAAACATTGCAAGGCTGTAAAGAGGAGAAGCCGTTCTGTCTGACTTGAAGAAGTAATAGAAGAATGCAAAAATATCTCTCTTATAGTATATGAGCGCGATTACAGGTACAATCAAAAACGAGGCGCCGCAGAGAGCGCAGCAGAACACGGAGAAGAGGTTTCCTGTCGTTTGTCTCGGCGAGGAAGGCGCGGATTTGCGAAGCAGAAAAGATACTGCCGCTATTATAAGTATCGCTGCAAAAAGCGACCATCCGAATATTTTTATATCTTTGCCGGCTTCAAGGTCATATTCAAGAGAGTACGGATTGTAGTACTTCTTCATAAATAATATTCTGTAGATCATAAGTGAAAGCGATGAAATTATCGCAAACGCAAATGAGCCGACAGCCAAACGTTTTTCTTTACTCAATTTGAGCCTCCGATTACACAATTATTATTCATGCTGTGTCATACGTTATATTATAAGTGAGAAATGTTAATAAATTGTAATCAAACAATAAATTTATTTGTTATCTGTGCCGGAGTCTGATGAGTTATCGGTGCGTTCGGTTTTTATTTCGGTAAATTCGCCTTCCACCGTGTCTTTCGACAATTTCTTTGCTATCGCGCGGACTTTGCCCGAGACGGTAGCCACCGCGCAGATGTTTTCAACAGCGTCAACTATAAGCGAAACGCCTATGATCCTTGTTATAAGGTCGGCTGCGGCTCTCGCATTGAAAACCACGACAAATCCGAAAATGAGTCCGAGCAGGGCAAGAAAGAACATTCCGTACCATGCTCCTGCCGATGTTCCGCGAAGCTCAAGCGAAGCCGAAAGTTTGAAGGCGCTGTCTATAATTATCATTATTCCTATAACAAACGGGAAAATGCTTTTGATGAAGTCGGGATTTGATATAAGAAGAATTCCGCATACAAGGCAGATTATTCCCGTTATAAGTCCTGCAGTTGCCGTAAATGTCGTGGCGCTGCGCAAAAAGAAGCGTGCTATTGTGTAAATTCCGGCGGCGACGGCGGTAACGCCGATTATTTTACATATTACGTTTATTGTCTGCGCCGGATAGATTATAAGTATTATTCCGAGAACGATATAAAGCGCGGAAAGGAAAAGATATCCCCATTTTGCTTTTTTGATAAGTTCCATAATAACCTCACGAAAAATTTTTTAATATTATATCACCTGTGGCGGTACTTGTCAAATAAAATCGCATATGATATAATTCAAGCATACATTGAATTTTGAAAAAATGACGTTTTCAAGCACCGGTTGCTGTTGTTTTTCCGCTTGTCGGCGTAAAATGGGCGTAGACCCGAGAGGGAAAAAACAAAAAAACAGGAGGAAAACAAAATGTTATTTTCAAAACCGAAAGAAAACAAAACGGAGGACGGAAAAATGTTTGATATGAGAAAGATAGGGAAGCGCATAGCGGAGCTGAGAAAATCAAAGAACATAACTCAGATGGCGCTTGCCGATATGATGGGAATCAGCTTTCAGGCGGTATCAAACTGGGAACGCGGCGAAAGTATGCCCGACATTTCAAAGCTCGGCGAGCTTTCGGAGATATTCGGAGTGTCAATTGACGATATCCTCTGTAACAAACGCGCGGCGGAAATTGTTGAAGAAATATCGGCTGGGGAAAAGCCTTCCGATATAACGCCCGAGGAGCTTACGGAAACAGTCCCGCTTATGGCGCCAAAGCAGGCAGAGGAGAGTATTAAGGAAAATAAGAATAAAATGACGATTTCTCAGCTTGCCGCACTTGCACCTTTTATGAACGAAGACGATATAGCCGAGATTGCAAAGGAGCTTTTCAAAAACGGCGGCTCGCTTAAAGATGTAGGGGCACTTGCGTCGTTTATGAACGTAGACGACACCGGCGAGCTTGCCAAAGAGGCGATAAAAAACGGCGGCTCGCTTAAAGATGTTGCCGCACTTGCACCGTTTATGAACGAGGACGACATCGGCGAGATTGCCAAAGAGGCGATAAAAAACAGCGGCTCGCTTAAAGACGCTGTCGCACTTGCACCTTTTATGAATGAAGATGACTTGGGCGAAATCGCCGGGGAGCTGGCGAAAAGCGGCGGTTCGATTAAGGATGTTGCCATGATTGCGCCTTTTATGGGTGGAGATGATGTGGGCAAGGTCGTCAAAGAGCTGACGAAAAACGGCGGCTCGCTTGAAGATGTTGCCGCACTTGCGCCTTTTATGAATGAAGACGATCTGGGTGAAGTTGTCAGAGAGCTGGCGAAAAGCGGCGGCTCGCTTAAAGACGTTGCCACACTTGCACCGTTTATGGATGAAGATGATATCGGTGAGCTCGCAAAAGAAAAGCTGAAAAACGGCGGAACACTTGAGGATATAGTTGCGTTTGCACCGTTTATGGATGAAGATGATATAAAAGAGCTTGCAAAAGAAAAGCTGAAAAGCAGTGGTAAAATCGAGGACATCTCAGCATTTGTACCTTTTATGGACGAGGACGACATCGGCGAGATCATAAAACATATGATTTCAAAATGACGAAATAAACGAATAAAAACGGCGAAGATTCGGGAAAAGACGAAAATTTTTCTGCAATCTTCGCCTTTTTGCTTAAAAAGTATTGACAAAATGTTTTTTGCCGCATATAATAAAGCATTATTATTTCTATTATCGAGGTGAAAACTATGTCCAAATACGACCCTTATCAGAATATGCTTACCGTTCTTGACGGCGCGGCAAATAAAATGGGAATAACTGCAGATGATTATGCTTTCTTGCGTTATCCGGAAAGAACGGTTACAGTGCATGTCCCTGTAAAAATGGATGACGGACATACAAAGGTATTTGAGGGCTATCGCGTTCAGTATTCAAGCGTAAGAGGACCATATAAGGGCGGAATCCGCTATCATAAGGACACCGACCTTAAAGAAGTTACCGCGCTTGCGGCATGGATGAGCCTTAAATGTGCAGTTGCCGGAATTCCTTACGGCGGAGGAAAAGGCGGAATTACAGTTGATCCGAGAGTGCTTTCCGCAGGTGAGCTTGAACGTCTTACAAGAGGCTATACAAAAGCCATAGCGCCGGTTATAGGTCCCGATATGGATATTCCCGCTCCGGACGTCAATACAAATTCACAGACGATGGCGTGGATACTTGATACGTTTAATCTTCTCAGCGGGGGAAAATCGCTTCCCGCAGTTGTAACGGGTAAGCCTACCGAACTTGGCGGCTCTCTCGGAAGAAATGAGTCTACCGGACGCGGCGTGATGTTTGTACTTCGTGAAACGCTTAAAAAGTTTGGCAAAACACTTTCCGGTACGACTGTTGCCGTTCAGGGGGCAGGCAACGTTGGCGGAATTGCCGCACAGTTGCTTTATGAAGCAGGTTGCAAAATAGTTGCTATCTCGGATTCCACAGGCGCGATCTATTCCGAAAAGGGAATTGATATGAATAAGTTCACGGCGTATAAAGAAGCTTCGGCAAAAAACAAGGTGGCAAATTATGATGAAGAGGGAATAGTACATATGCCTTGTGAGGATGTACTTACCGTCCCCGCCGAAGTACTTGTTCCCGCCGCGCTTGAAAACTCCATAACGGAAGATATTGCAAAAAACATAAAAGCCAAAATAATAGTTGAAGGCGCAAACGGACCGACAACCGCCGAAGCCGATGCTGTTCTTGAAGAAAAGGGAACTGTTGTCGTACCCGATATTCTTGCAAATTCAGGCGGCGTTATAGTTTCATATTTTGAATGGGTACAGAATTTGCAGAACTATTATTGGAGCGAAGAAGAAGTAAACGCTCGGCTTGAAACAACTATTGTTTCTGCATTCAATACAGTTTGGAACTGTTCCGAAAATTATAAAACATCGCTTCGTCTCGGTGCATATATCACCGCCGTTGACAGAATTGTTACTGCCAAGAAATTAAAAGGTCTGGCAATTTAATTATTGACAAAGAGCATTGCTTCCGCTATAATATTATGGCGGAAGCAGTTTTGCTTTTGATGTTCGGGATGTAGGGTAACGGTTACCCGCTTGCTTTGGGAGCGTGTGACCGCCTCGTGAGCCGACCTCCGAAAGCTCGCAAAATCTCCGTTTTCCTCGCGTTTCCTCGCTTTTCCGCCGATATATGTTTCGGCAAAAAACTTTTGACCACAGATTTGACCACTTACGGATTTGACTCCAAAAACTCAATATCGGGATGTAGGGTAACGGTCACCCACCAGTTTTGGGAACTGGCCCAAGCAGGTTCAACTCCTGTCATCCCGACCAAAAATCAGCCGAAAATGAGGTTTTTCGCCCCACTTTCAGCTGATTTTCTGCTTATAATCGGCTTTTATCCACCACTTCGGAAAATTTCCATGACGGCAGAAAAGCGGCTTGTGCCATAGTTACAGCACAAGCCGCTTTCTTTTTTTTTCGGAAAACCTTTTCTTTGCTTACTGCGCCGCAATTTTTACTCTGCGTTTTGTTCCAGCATTACGATTAGTTTCTTAAACGCATCTTCCTCTCTGATAAAATCAAATTGTCTGTTCTCCAATGCTTTTAATCTGAGATTGCAGGCGTTCCCTTTGTAATTTTTGGACGTATCCGCTTTTTTGTACTTCAATCTATTCACCATAGGTGCTGTATAATCCATATCTTTCAGATTCGCTTCAATAACCGCATAGCGGCAGCTCTCTGTCAAAGCGTCAAGCGTTTTTTGCGAATCGTGCATTTGTGCGTACTCAGAAGCTATCATAGAGTAAAAAAGCGACAGGTAAGACGCACAAAATCCTACGTTTCCGTCTGCATACAAACGCTCCATAATGTCAATCGCAAACCGAAATGCCTCGATTTTTTCCTCATGTGAAAAAGAAATTTTTGCTGTCATACGCAAAGCAGTCATTGCTGCCGTGTGGATCAGAGAATCTATATAGCTTTGGCACGACTCAACCCCATCTTCGCCGTCTAAAATAATCGCCCGGAGTTCCTCCCTTGTCACATAAAAACCGCCGCACATATCTGCATAGTAAAGAGCTTTTTCCTTGTCAATGCCATCATAAGTGTAACAAAGGCACTGAAGTGCGTTTTCTCTTTGCCTTGTGTCCGTGGTTTTCTGTAAAAGCTTCTCTCCGAGTGAAATAATACGTTCTGCCTTGTCCTTTGGACATGGATAGACCGCATCTCTGTTTATCGCAAACATCAATCCTTCGATCACGCGGCAATCGTTCGGAAATTCCGCATACGCCTGTTCCCATAATTCAAGGTTCTTTTCGTTCTCACCGTTTTTTTGATAAATGGCGGCTTGCCGTTCATATTCAGCAATTGCTTCTTCCACTCTTACCTGATCCACGCACAAAAGCTCATCCACCGTTATGTCAAAATAAAATGCAATGCGCGGCAAGAGCGTAATGTCGGGAAAGCCTTCGCCGCGCTCCCATTTTCCGACCGATTGTGGTGTAATGCCGAGATGATTGGCAAGTGCTTCTTGTGTGATATTTTTCTGTAAGCGCAATGAACGCAGTTTCTCTTTCAAATTTATTTGCATATTGTGTTCTCACTTTCATTTAGATTGACAAGCGCTTATCTTGGTTACATTATACCATGCTTCACCATTGATATCAAGAACCGCAATGTTTATTTTCAGGCGCAATATACAACCCGCAGTTGTTTCGACCGCTTTTTCTTTGCCTACCGCAACGCAATTTTTAAGGGCTGACCTCGGTCAGCCCTTATTTGTCGCTTTCTCGCCCGCCTTAATTTTCGCAATCTCCTTCTTCATCTCTGCAATCAGCACCTTGAGCTTTTCCTCGCATTCCTCTCGTGTCTTAGCGTACACGTTCTTGGATATTCGCTTGCCGTTGACTCTCGGCGTGAACCGTCCTTCGTAAAGATGGTCGTTTATCATCGTCACACAACCCGTACCGGGCTTGCGTATCTTGCCTTTGTACGGCTCAAATTTCGGCTCTGTCGGCTGATCGTCTGTTTCATTGCCACTTATCCCATCCGTTGCGTTCGGCTCGGGAATGGGCGTGTCAGCCCCTGCAATCTCGCGGTCAATCCTTGCCGCCGCCTGCTGTTGCATCGTGTCGGTGATATGGCTATAAATATTGAGCGTGGTTTCCGCGCTTACATGTCCTATCATGGCGGACAGCGTTTTGATGTCCATGCCGTTTTCCAGTGCCATGGTGGCAAAGGTGTGGCGGAGATCATGAAACCGCACCCGCTTGCAGTTTGCGCGTTCCAGTATCTTCTGAAACCGATGATAGACCGCCGAAGGGTGTCGCGGTTGCGTGAGGTCAAGCGGGGACGGGAAAATCCACTCGCTGTCGGTTCGCGTTTTCAGTTCTGCCAACAGTTCAAGCATTTCGGGCGGCAGCAGAATCATGCGGTTGGAGGATTTTGTTTTCGGTGTGGAGATCAGCACCTTTCCGTTGACCTTCAGCACCTGCCGCGAGATGTGAAGCTCACCTGTTTTCAGATTCAGATCGCGCCATTTCAGCGCGAGGATTTCGCCTCGCCGCATGCCCGTGGTCAGCTCCAGAAGGAAGAGTTCGTAATATTCCTCCTCTCTTGCCTGTATGAGAAACCGCGTGATTTCCGGCGGAGTCAGCACCTGCATTTCTTTTGCCTTTTTCGGCGGCAGCTTGCACCCGATAGCGGGATTGATGCGGATCAGCCCTTCGGTCACTGCTTTTTCAAGCGCCGTGCGGCAGGTCGTGTGGCAGGAGCGCACCATGCGGTCGGACAGTCCTTCTCCGAATTTATCGACATGCTTTTTCCGTCCGCTCTTTTTGAGCCGTGCATAAAACTGTTGCAGGTCGTTCTGCGTCAGCTTGTTCAGCGGAATGTTGCCGATAGACGGGATGATGTGCGTATAAATCCTTCCCGAATAGCACGCCTGTGTGGTCGGGCGGAGCTTAGGCGCGGAATAATTCTGATACCAGAAGTCAATCCAATCCCCGAACGGCATATCCGGCTTGATTTTCTCGCTCCGACGTCCGCATTCCTCCCGCAGTTTCGCCAGCTTTTCCTGACACTCGGTCTTGGTGTGCGCCGTTACATTTTTCGTTTGGGCATAACCGTTTTCCTTGTACCCGACGACAATTCTGCCTTCCCAGCGCCCGTCCCTGCGTTGAAAGACACTGCCGTCGCCTTGCTTTTTCTTTGCCATTTACTCATCCTCCAGTTTCAGTTTTTTGACCATGCCGCCGACAATCGCGGCGGCGTTTTTCTGCATGTCACCCGTCACGTGCGTATAGGTGTCAAGCGTGAAGCTCGCGTTTGTGTGTCCGAGAATGCCCGAAAGCGTTTTCGGATCGACTCCGCCTTTCGTTGCGTGGGTGGCAAAGGTATGACGGAGGTCATGAAAGCGGATGCGCGGCAGCTCCGCATTTTTGAGGATCGTGTGCAGTTTTTGGTATGCCGATGCCGGATTCATCGGCAGGTTGGGGTTGCACGGATTGTAGAACACCCACTCATTCAGCGCGTTTTCCTTGCGTTTGGCAAGCAGTGCGGCAAGGGTCGGCGGCAGGACAATCGTCCGTTTGCCCGCGCCCGTTTTTGTTTCGCCGATCTGTATCTTGCCGTTTGTGACGGCGGAGAGCGACCGTTCCACCCGCAGTCGACGGTTTTCAAAGTCGATGTCGCTCCATTTCAGTCCGCAGATTTCGCCGCGGCGCAGTCCCGTCATACATTCCGTATAGAAAAAATCCCGCCAATCGGGGTAGGCTTCGATCATGCCGAGAAATTTCTCAAGCTGACCGTCGTCCAGCACCTGTTTGTCGGGATAATTTGGCTTCGGCACGGTTGTACCGTTCGTGGGATTGCGCACGATGAGCCGTTCCTTCACCGCCGCGTCGAGCGCTTCGTGGAGCATCATGTGGATGCCGCGAACCATGCTGTCGGCAAGCGTTTTGCCCTTGATGGGGTCTTCGCGAACGCGCCCCTCCTTTTTGAGCTTGTTGTAAAGTTTCTGAATATCCGCCGTTGTCAGCGATGTCAGCGGCTTTTTGCCAAGGTGGGGCTTGATATAGTGGTTCACAATCATGCGGTAGCTTTGCACGGTGCTTTCCCGCAGAGTGAAGATCATATATTCGTCCAGCCACTTGTCAAGCCACTCGCCGAGTGTCATGCGGCTGTCCTCGCAGAGATCGACATCGCGGTAGGTTTCAATCGCGCGGTGCAATTTGTCGAGCGTTTCCTTCTGCGTTTTGCCGAACACCGATTTGTGCATCGGTGTTCCGTCGTTTTTGTGACCGATCACGATGCGCGCTTCCCATCGTCCGTCCGAACGCTTGCGCACCATGCCGTCACCTTGCGGTCTTCGTTTTGCCATTGTTTTTCGTCCTTTCGTAAGTTTTTTCGCCCACTGCAAAGATACCACAGGTTCGAGTGAATATCCAGCGGTCGGGCGAAAAGTTATCAATTTGTTATCAACTGCTTTTTGGCGATAAAAAAAGAACGGCGGAGAAATACTCCCCACCGTTCCCGGTTTTCCTGATTCAGTTACTTGCCCTTGCGACCACAACACCCGATTTCACAGGGAAATCAGGATCGTTTTTTGTCATGGCAAGAAGGCGGCAAGCGGCACCTTCCGGGTGATTTCTGCCGGCTTCCCATGCCTCCACGGTCTTCACCGAAACGCCCATATACTGCGCAAACAGCACCTGTGTCATCCCCGTTTCTGTACGGATCTGCTTGATTTCATCAGGCGAAAACTGATCGACCGGATGAATGGTCATCACGGTTACCCGTGCCTTGCCTTTTCCTTTTTCAAAGTCAATCGCCTGATTCAGTCCCGTTTTGATATCGTCGAAAATGCTCATGGGGGTTCGCCTTTCTTCATAGATTTGCTATCGGCAGTTCTATTCTATTATACCCTATTTAATAGGGTTTGTCAATGCCTGCACGAAATATTATAAAAAATTTTTTTACATCTGCATCACCACGCCATCCCGCTTTGCCTGTTCCTCGCGGCGTTGTCTGCGGCTGATGACGGGCTCCCCTGACGGCGCTTGAATTTTTTCCGCGCGTTCGTCAATGATGTTTGCGGCGTAATAAAAAAGATCGCACAGACCCGTGAAGATCTGTGCGTTCAGCCCGCTTTGAATATTTCGGATTGCCTCCTGTGCGGGCGCGTAGTTTTCCTCTGCGGCGGAGGTCAGAAGTTCCATGCCGTGCTCCCAATCATCGCGCGTGTAGCAGTAAAACAGTCCGACCTGCGTGCGCGCCCAGCGATCAAGTCCGGCGGCTTTTTCAAGATGAGCAAGCCCCTGTTCGGTCTGCCCGTTCTCATAATACAGCTTGCCGATTTCATATTCCGCCGCAATGCAACCGTGTTCCGCCGCACGCATGAGATACGACAGCTTCACATTCGGCATCCGTTTGTCGGTCTGCATGGCGAGCTCATACTCTGCATAGGCGTGATTTTTGTCCGCAGCCATGCGCAAATATTTCATTTTGTCGCTCGGCTTTTCGGTAAGCTTTCCGTCGCGGTAGCCCTTGTAAATCAGATACATCGCCGCGGTACTCCCTTTGTCGGCGGCAACTTTCCATAAATATTCCGCCTCGTCCGCGTCATCTGCCTTTTCGTAATAATGCCGACCGAGCGCGATCAAGGCATCGACGTCACCGAAGTCGGCGCGGATTTCAAGGAGCTTCAGGTCTTCCTCCGGCATTTTTCCTTCGGGCATTTCGCGCAAAGATTGCCGCGGCAAAGACAAAATTTCCGCCGCGGCACGCACCACTTCGTTGCGGACAAATTTGAATTCTTTGTTCTCCTCAAGCGGAATTTTCTCCGGCATGACATCGGTATAGATGCGATACACCTCGCGCTGACAGCGATACCAAAGGTCGTACAGCTCCGCGATTTTTCCGTCCGCCGAGAGCAGTTTCACGATTTCATTCGTGAGCTGCTTTGCGGATTTATCCAGGTAGCCATAGACTTTTTTGCCCTTGTGTGAAGAAATATTCCCGCAGAGGAGCGCGAATTTCTGATAGAGCTCGGGAGAAATTTCATTCCCGCCTGCACGAATCTGTGCGGTCAGCTCCCGCATTTTTGCGCGAAACGTCTCATTCAAATCGTCCCGCGCCTGCGTTTGCCCGCGATAAACCGAAAGCAGCTCCTGACGGAAAATGTCCGATGCCATCACCTTTTTGATGTCGTGAATCCCCGTCTGCGAGAGATACGGTTCGCGCGGATTCTGCGACCACACCATCATATGCGCGTGCGGATTAGTTTCCTTGTTGTGGTACGCGGCATACCAGCGAAGATTTTCGGGCGCGATATGCATCGCTTTTGCAATATCATTGCGGCGGGAACGGAGCAGATGCACCCACTGTGCGGCAGAATTATAGCCGAGCCGTTCGGCATCCTCTCGCTTCAGGGAAAAGATCAATGCCCACACATTGCCCGAATGGTTGTCGATCTCTTGGCTGACTTTCGCAAGGTCAACGCTCACGCCTTCGTCCGAGAACAGTCCGCAGGAGCCTTTGCGCTGACCGATATAGTTCACCATGCCGCCGCGCAATAGCTCCACACCTTCGCGCGTTGCGATATATTCCGCATAACCGCCGCGACCTCTTCCGTCCTCGGTTTTGTGACCGCGCTTGTAATACGGCGCTTTCAAAATCAGTTTTGCTATAAAAATCACCTTCCTTTATTCAATATTTCATCCGTGCGGATGGTTCCGTTTGTTTCTTTGACCTCACGCACCGAGTTGCTGCGCATATTGTCAACCTCTGCGAGGGTGAACTCAAAGCAGTCCGCGACTGCGTGCGCGAGCAGATTCTGATCGACTGCCAGCTTGAAAAGCAGTCGGGCAAGCCGTTCTTCACTGTCCCGCACCTTGGCGGAAATGACCGATTCAAGCGCAGGCGTGAGAAACTTCACCGAGTTGTTCCGCCGCAGATATTCCAGATAAAAATCAATGGCATCGCGGATAAAATCGTTCCGTGATGCCATTTTGAGTGTTTCGGAGAACCTGTCGCAGTCCTCCCATTGATCGACGCGAAGCCGGACGCCTTTCGACGGCATCGCGTCATTTTGCTTTTCTTTTGTCATAATTTCAACCTTTCTGTTTTCGTTGTCCTACGGTCTGAGACACGGAAAAAGCCCGATTTCCCAAGGGATTTTCGTGTTTGAGACCCGCAGGCAGTCTTTTCCGGCATACGCGAGACACAGGTGGCGTTTTTGCAAGCCCGCCAAAATCCCCGTATTTCGCCGTAAAATCCCCGCCCGGCGTTGCCGGACGGTGTGAATTGCCGCGTCCGAGACACGGCTTTATCCTGCTACCAAATAATCGACCGTCAGACCCTGTCATAGCGTGTCTGTTCGTCGAGCCATTCGAGCAGTCTGTCCCGCGGAATGATGATGCGTCCCGTCACGATTTTCAGCTTCGGGAAGTTCTGCTCCCGCACCAGCTCATAGGCACTGGCACGGGAAATGCCGAGCAGGTCTGCCACATCCATCACAGTCAGGTACATCGGCAGTTCCTCCCGCGTTTTGTAAATCGAGTGCTTCATTTTACGCGCCTCCTTTCCTTTTTTCGTATTTTTCAAGCGCGGCTTTGAAGTTCAACCGCGCTGATGCTTGCTGTATTTGTTTTTCAAAATATGCCTGCTCCACCGGTGCAAGCGGGCAGAGCGTATAGAGCAAGCTTCCGTTATGCGTGCGCCCGTCACGTGTTTTCACGGTCGTGCGCTCGGTGGTAATCATCCCCTTGCGCACAAGCCCCTCCACATGCTTTGCCACCGTGTTGTTGCTCATGTTCACCGCCTCGCCGATGGTGGCATAGCTCGGATGGCACTGAAAGGTTTTCCTGTCCTCGCAGTACATCAGATAGGTGTACACGAGAATTTCACCCGCAGTCAGCCCCAGACGAAAGATGCTTTTCGGCATCGGAAAATATTCGCCGGGAATGTCGCGGGCGTTGTGACTGTAAAATGTTCCGTACTGTTTTCTCAATAAAAATTCCTCCTTGCAAAAAAATAAGAGTGCCGATTGCTCGACACTCTTGTGTACTGTTTTGTTATTTGATCAGCAGGTGCGCATGCGGGAAACCGTAAATCCATTCCGTACGGTAGCCTTCGGGAACGAGTTCGGGTTCGACCCGGATCAAGTCATAAGGAACATAGTCCTCAACCGTTTTGAGCTTTGACAGGAGCCTTCGGCTGTCCTCGTATAGCAGGCTTGCGAAAAGCAGATGCCGCGCCGACTTGATATCGTATTTCGATTTGTCGGGATGGTCGATCTCGTCAATGAGCATGCAGAGAATATGGTCGTTTGCAACATTCCGCGAGACCGTTTTGAGGCAGGCTTGGTAGACCTCGTTTGCCTCCTCGCAGAGAATCATCTTCTCGTCATCCGAGGCATTTTTCATAGCCGTTTGCATCGCCGTGATCTTTGTGTGCGCGTCCTTGACCGCTTTTATGATATTTTGCTTTTTGTGCGTATCGTTCTGACCTGCGTCTGTGGGATCAAGCTCAAACAGTTCGGACACGGGAAGTGTCCTTGTGTAGGCTGCTCTGCCGGCAAAAGCATCCGCCGCATCGTGAACGAAAGCCATAGGCGCTTCAAGGTGAGCGTTGTTTTCACCCGCATCGGGGCTTTCATCGCCCACGATATATTTGTAGAAGGCAGGCAGATTCCCACCGTGATTTTTCTTGTAATCCTTGCGGTAATGGCGCAGGCGGGAGAGCACCTTGCCCGAATCGACGGAGTACAAGCGCTTTGCCTTGTCAATCTCCATTCCGGACAGCACCGCGAGAATGCAGATGTCGTGATAAATATCCATCGGATGATGCGCGCCCTGCTCCTCGGTGAAGAGTCCGTCCCACAGCAGGCAGTTGAGAAACTGCGAGAGATTGACGATCTCCCCAATCTTATTTTTCGCGATGGTCTGATCGAGCGCCGCAAGGCTTTTCGGTGTGTTCTCGTAGTCGGTCTTGCCGACAGGCTTTGCTTTGCAGACGGGAACTTTTAGGATGTCGTAGCAACCGGTCACGCCTGCGATGATCAACTCGTCATCCGTGACGAGCATGGAGTCGGAGTCGTAATCGCATCCGTTAAGCCTTTGCTGAATATTGCTTTCAATCGCATTCACGCAAATAATATTGGGAGTGAGATTAAAGTAGCGCATAAGGTCATAGCAGTGTACGTTCTGCGCGAGGTAGAGGTTGCCCATGGTGATGTGAGGACTTCGCGCGCAGAGCACCATTTCACCGTGAGCAAAACCCGTGGTGCAGACCTGTCTGTCATCCAATGAGAAGGAAAAGGTCGGCTCGTAGCTCTCATCGGTGAGCGCCCAGAGAAATTCGTAGGCGTTTCCGAAAAGCACCTGATAGTTACCGCTGATCGCGATCCGTCCTTTTCTCAGCCGTTCCTTAAAATATTTGACGGTGTCGCTGCGGAAGGATTTGTAGAACTCGGTCTGCTCAAACAGCGGCGTGCGACAGCTCATATCAAGGACGGTATCACGGCGGTATTTGGCAAGGTCGGGTACTTCATTTTCCGCAATGGTGGCGTGGTCTGTGGTCATATTGATCTGATAGCGCAGAAAGGGAGAACGGTTCAGCATATCCTGCAGATACTCAAAGGACGGCTCAAGGAGCTTGCCGACGCCCTCTCGGGTGAGCCCGATGGTATTGAGAAGCTGATAGTTGGTGTACGCCATCATGCCGTCCATCAGCGGGGCATCGTGGTCAGCCTTGACAACACCGAAGACAGAGTTGTTATTGCCTTCGTAGAGCGCGTCGAGAAAGCGTTTGCACTTCTGCTGGAAGGGCATATCCTTTGGCATGAATTTGAAGTACTTCACGCTGCTCTCGGTGATGACCAGCTTAATGTCCTTGATATCGCGCGCCGTGGTATAGCCCGCAAGTCGGCTTACCTGCGTGATGTCGTTATCAAAGAACCAATCCTGCAGGTTGGTGTTGAATGCGCAGGTTTTGAAGAAACGGTTGCGCAGAAGCATCATACCGTGCGTGCCGTATCCGTTTTCGCTAAATATCTCGGCATCCAGCAGAGCCTCGCCGTCCCAGATGACGTTTTCGATCTCGGTTTCTTCTTCCTCCGCCCGAAGGTCGTGCGTGTCGGTTTCCTTGACGCATATCACATTTTCGGTAAAGCGGCTGACTCTGTCGCGAATGATGAGGATGGATTTCTTGGGAAGCCTGATCGTGCTCTCGATGCTGCTGAGCGTGAGTGCGATATACGCCTGCCAGGAAGCCTGATCGGAGGCAGTGTCGGCAGAAAGGTCGCAGGAGCTCCACGCCATCATGTCCGCATACAGCGGTTCGGCAATAAAAAGGCACCGCCCGTTGCGGCTTGCACCAGCGCTTCGCTTGTAGCGGACATAGTGGATGCCGTCGATGTCGAAGCCGTGGGTGTAAAGGTACTCGCGAATCTCCCGGCAGCTGATATCCGTGGGAATGGTCTTGTCGCTTCGCTTGTACGTGCGCGTATCGGCATCATATTTGAAATACTTGCCGAGGATTCCTTCCGCAATCGGTTCTTCCACAGGTGCATACCCGCTGTTCTCCCGGAAGGATACGTCTATGGCGATCAGCGTCGGCTCGCCGTCTACGGTGCTGATGCAGACGTGATCCCGCATATCCGCGTCGGTAACACTGTAACCGTTCAGAACGTAGCGGTTGCCGTAGGATTCAAACGCTTTGATCGCGCGGTGGAAGGAAAGGCTCACAACGGCGCGGCAGAATCGCTTCTTGCCGTCGAGATAAGGGTAAGCAAGCTCGCTTTTGTGACGGTCGTACACCTCTGCGAGCTTCAGAGTATCAAGGCTCTCGTCGAGAACGCCTCTGAACGCCTTGGGCTCGGGCTTGCCGTCTTTTGTGGCGGTAAATCCGTCATTTTTGAACACCACACTGCCTTCGAGAGACATAATGCGCATGCTTTCATATTTTTTCGTCGCCATTGTAACACCTCCTTCTGTTCTGATGTTTTTGCTTTATTATATTTTGCGACTTTTTCAAGGAATTCTTTGTGATTGAATTTCGGACAAAGGGGAGAAATGCGCTCCGAGGCTTTTTCTTTGTCTTCCGTTCCGCAACATCTGCGGTTTCAAGGCCTCATTTTGAGGCCTTGATGTGATAATATCGTCGGCACCGGGCTTCAAATCAAAACAACAAAACGTTGATTTGATGAAAGAGCCGATTTTTCCGCTCAGATAGTATCTCCACCATTTATCCGAAATCACAGTTTTGCACGAAACGACACAAAAGGCGCTGTTTTCAAGGCTTTTCCGGCTTTTTCAAAACCTTTTCTTGAAATGCCGAAAGAGAAAACTGTAAATTTGAGGCTCAAAAATGAAATTCTGTGTTTGACCTTTGCTTTTCGCGAACAAATCCGCGTCCATGGCTGACTCCTTTTCTTTGAATACAGCGAGGGAGATATTGGGGAATGAAACCGCCTATACACCCAACCGCTGACGGATGTCATTGAGCCACTCGCCGTCATATTTGAAAAAACGCGGACCGGCTACCTGCCACTTTACCTGAAGCAATTCTGTTGCAAGCGCAGAAAGAGACCATGTCTTTTCGTTGTATGTTACATGCTTATCGTCGACAACCGTACAGACTATACCCGACGGTTTCTGTGTTGATGCGTAGAACTCAATCTCCGCTCCGACCGGGATACCGCAGGCAGAGAAGGAAAACGGCGATAACCGTTCTTTCCTCTCCTCCTTTATGTCTTCGGCGGTTTCTTCTGCTTGTTTTTCTTGAGCGTTCATAGAGGTAAGTTTCAACTTGTCCCCGCATCCGTGAATTTCGGCGATTGCCTCAAGAATGGAGTATGCATCTTCCGGTGACATAGCGTAAAATTCACGCACGCGCTGTTTCCCGTCAAAATTTTCGATAGAACGCAGGTTGGGATTCAGCTTGTCTATAATCGAATGCATTTTCAGATCAGACAGTCGCGAACTGACCTCATATGTAGCAAATATGCGGAAAGCAAACGGAATGCATTCGCTGCGGTTCAATTGCTGAAGCCGCTTTTCAATGTTATCTGCATATCCGATTTTCACATATTCAGGAAATGACGGATTAGTCAGAATATAAATTACTCCCATGATATTCTCCTTACATTAAATTTCCGCCTGATCCGTCCAAAGCTCGCACTGGCTCATGACGGTTTCAATGGCATCCTCGTATTTCTCCGGCGGGTATTTGTACTTTTTGAGTAGCCGCTTAACCATCTTCCGCATTCCGGCGCGGGCGGTTTCTTTCTTCTGCCAGTCAATGGTGCGGTTTCGGCGAAGCATGTCGGTCAGCTCCCGCGTCAGAGCAATCAGCGTCTCGTTTTCGTAAAAATCCTTGATGTGCTCCGGTTTGGTCAGCGCGTCGTAGAATGCCAGTTCCTCCTCTGACAAGCCGAGCTTTTCTCCCTCTTTGCGCAGGGCGTTAATCTCCTCCGCCGTTTTCAGAAGCTCTTTGATAACCTCCTCATTGGTTATCAGCCCGTTATAATAGGTGTTCATCAGCAGGGTGATTTTATCCGAAAATGTAGTGGCTTGCACCACATTGGTACGCTTATAAATCGCAATTTGCTCTGCCATCAGCTTGCGCAGGATTTCCACCGCGATGTTCTTCTCCTTCATGCGGGCGATTTCTTCCAGTACCGCAGGATCGAACAGAGAGAATTTTTCTCCCATCTTCGCGCTTTCAAACAGATTGATCACACCCTCGGACTGAATGCTCGCTTTGAGAAGTTCGTTGATCTGCGAATTGATCTCTTTCAGCGACAGCGGCTTGCCGTTTCCGCCACCCATGGTGATCTTCATCACCGTGGAGCGCACCGCTTCAAAATATGCCGCCGTGTGCCGCTCCTCTTCGGTGGTCATACTGGAGCAAAGCGACTGCGCCTGCCGCAACAGAAGTGCTTCTTTCGCAAATAATTCTTTGCGTTTCGGCGTTTTTGCGTCAAGGACGAAGTTCACGCCGCCGGTGATCGCCTGTGCTTTTTCAAGCGGCGACCCCGTATAGAATTTGCTGAAATCGTACCCATGGAACAGATCGCGGCAGACCTGCAATTTCTCCTGAAATTTCGGATAGGCGGTCTTTCCGATGTCCATATCGCCGTACTTCTGACGATCGCGGGCGGAATACTCCTTCATCGCCTCTTTCAGTGCCGAAGCAATTCCGACATAATCGACGATCAGACCGCCCTCTTTGTCCTTGAAAACGCGGTTCACGCGGGCAACCGCCTGCATCAGATTGTAACCGTACATGGGCTTGTACACATACATGGTGGCAAGCGACGGCACGTCAAAACCGGTCAGCCACATATCCACGACAATGGCAATCTTGAGCGGGTCGTCGTTGTCCTTGAATCGGCGTGCCAGTTCTTCCTTGTGCGCTTTTGTGCCGATGATATCTTTCCAATCCTCGGGATCCTTGTTGCCGCCTGTCATCACAACGGCGACTTTTTCTTTCCATGAGGGGCGCAGGTCAAGGATTTTGCGGTAAATCTTAATGGCAATCGGGCGGGAATACGCCACTATCATGGCTTTTCCGGTCAGAAGATTTGCACGGTTCTGCTCGTAGTGCGTGACAATATCCTCGCACAGCGACTGAATGGTGGCATCCGCGCCGAGCACGCTTTCCATCTGACCGAGCATTTTCTTGCTTTTCTCAATGGTTGCGCTGTCGGACATCTGCTCCAGCGCGTCATAGGTCGCGTCAATCAGGCGGAGCGTGTTCTGATCGAGTTTCAGATGAATCACGCGGCTTTCGTAGTAGACCGGTCGTGTCGCGCCGTCCTCTACCGCCTGCGTCATATCGTAAATGTCGATGTAATCGCCGAACACCTCGCGGGTGTTGCGGTCTTTGATGGAAACAGGCGTTCCCGTAAAGCCGATAAAGGTGGCGTTCGGGAGTGCGTCATGCAGAATCCGCGCATTGCCGACCGTCACGCGGGCTTCTTTGTTTCCGTCGGCATCCTCGGACATCACTATGCGCTCGTCAAAACCGTATTGCCCGCGGTGGGCTTCGTCTGCCATGACCACGATGTTGCGGCGTTCGGACAGCGGCTCCTCTCCCCGCTCAAACTTGAACAGCGTGGTAAAGATAATGCCGTTTGCCTCGCGCCCGGCAAGCAAGGCTTTCAGATGCTCCTTGCTTTCCGCCTGCACGGGAGTCTGACGGAGGAAGCCGGCGCATTTGCAGAATTGCGCGTAAAGCTGATCGTCAAGGTCGATGCGGTCGGTCATGACGACGATGGTCGGGCTATGTAAGACTTCCTGCAAGAGGTGGGCATAAAAGACCATCGAAAGCGATTTCCCGCTCCCCTGCGTGTGCCAGAAAACGCCGCCTTTGCCGTCGGTTTTGGTTGCGACAACGGCTCTTTCCACGGCTTTGCGCACGGCGAAATATTGGTGGTAACCCGCTAAAATCTTGATTGGCTTCTGCGCGTCGCCCGAGAAGCAGATGAAATTTTTCAGAATGTCGAGCAGACGGGCTTTCGGGAACATCCCCTCGTAAAAGGTGTCAAACTGCGCATAGGCGGTGTTTTCGTATCTGCCGTCCTTGGTTTTCCACTCCATAAAGCGGTCAAATCCGGAGGTAATCGTGCCCGCGCGGTTGGTGGAAAGGTCGCTGATCACGCAGACGGCGTTGTAGATGAACAGGGACGGGATGTCCTGCATATAGTTGCGCAGCTGGTTGTAGGCGTCCTCTGCGCCTGCGTCCTCTTTGGTGGGGCTTTTGAGTTCCATCAAAACGAGCGGCAGACCGTTGACAAACAGGATGATATCGGGACGGCGGTTGTTGCCGTTTTCGATGTAGGTATACTGATTGACCACCGCGAAATCGTTGTTTTCCGGCTTCTCGAAGTCCAAAAGACGGACGAGTGCCGCGCGGGTCTCGCCCTCTGCAGTATAGTTGACCTCCACGCCGTCCTGCAAATATCCCGTAAAGATGCGGTTCTTCTCCACGAGACTGCCGCCCTCAAAATTGCGGATTTTGGAGAGTGCCTCACCGATCGCCTCCACCGGCAAGCCGCGATTGATGCGAACCAGCGCGTCACGCAAAACGCCACCCATCAGCGGATCGGAAAAGTCCTCCCGCCCCATGTCCGGCGCGTATATGTGGGTATAGCCCATACCTTCAAACAGTTGTATGACCGCGTTTTCGTAGGTGGATTCGGTGAATGGCATTGTGATGTCTCCTTTACTTCTTTTCTATTTCAGTCTTGATTGCATCAAACTTCGGCTTTCGGGCTGCCTGTTCAATTTCCATAAAAGCAAGCAGACACATTTGATATGCTTCATCATACCATTTTTCAAGATCATCTTTTTTCATATTTGCAATGTAAGGCTTATATTTTCCTTTAGCACTGCTGTCGCAATTATTATGACGAAGATTAAAATTGTTGAATATGTAAAACAAATCATTCTCCAAATTCGGATTGACTTGATGTAATATGCTCTTTTTCGCTTCAAGAAGTGCTGCAAGCCGTAGTATGATTGTCTTTTTACCTTCAAGATCACCTCTCATCGAGTGATGATCGTATGTTATAAGTTTATATGAAAGATCACCCGGTATCAACTCACTTTCAGCAACAGCGGTAACCACCGCATTTTTCTCAACAAACACAGTGAAACCGTCTTTAGATGCTTGTGTATATCCTATTGCTTCGCTTACTTTGAGAATATGCTGCATTAAGAATTGAGTATTGATACGATTATCGAAAGCAAAATGATTTGCCCCCATGTACCCTGTAAGCATATTGTAGAAGTACTCCATCAGCAATATAAGATCATCAAATTTTGGATTTGCTTTACTGGGATCAGGAAAATTAAAGCCGTTTTCTTCATCGAATTCTTGCAAAGTTAAATACGTTTCGTGGAAATAAAATGATGTGAATGAATCGCTTAATTCCGTATAAGTTGAGTGATATTCACCGTTTATATCCATCTCTCCACCAAAAAGCAAATCATAAAGCTTTTTGTATTCTTTTTTGTAATCAACTTTCCCTGATTGCAATATCTGAGCAAAATTTCTTCTCATTGTCCCTCCAGAAAATTTTCAGTCCGTTACCTATTCTTTTTTGCTGTTCTCACACAATTTTCCGATTTGCGCTACTATCTCCGATACGATTTTCTGCGCAACGATTTTAGCAAAAGCTCTATCGCCACCATATGTATTTTTTTGAATAGCATCAGCGATAGCTAACCGCATTTTGCTCAGGACATTATCCTTTCGATACCAATCTATCGACATATTATCGCAAATTGCAGTATAGCACTCATCAAACAAAAGCGGATTTACCGATTTTTTGATTACATCTCGAACAATTTTGTCCACCTCATCGTCTGAGATTTCAAGAAGTGGCACTGTTCGATCATAATCGTCGGTCAGATCAACTTTTGTAAAATGCCCAACGGAAGCGGCAACCTTATTAGATTGCAATTTTTTAATATATGTCATCTGATGCTCCAACTCAGGGAAGAGTGCCCCTTCGTTTATGTTGTAAAAATCCAACTCCTCCAAAATAGCTTCTTTTTGATCTGCCGGAATTCGAAAAATACCTTTTTCAAATTCGGAAGCAACACTTCCATTTGCTTTTTGTATCACGCTTTTTCCAGGTTCAGATTGATTCCAAGCGATATTGCATTGTCCACATAACAGAAAAGCTCCACTTTGCCGAATCAAGCGTTCGTTATTAAGGTTTGAGATTACAAAGCAATTACTTTGTATGATAGAAATCAAACTCTTATAATTGCCTTTCCGACATTCTTCTGCCGCTTTGTTCGTATATATGTAGCGCTCCTGCAATTCGCCCAGTAGTTGTTCCAGCGTAAAATCACCGTATATCTCCCGGTTTGCCAAATAGGAAAGTATTTTCACCTCAAGATCATCATATCCCTTACAATAATCGCGCTTGTATGATACGATTCCATCTGTAGGTTGCGATAACTCCTGTCCGTTTTCGTTTTCTTTCAGTTCTTGATTTGGCTGACAGGCAAAATATAGCGCAACCAATGGATTCTGCGTTACATCTAATAGCCGTGTAGGAAGTCCGTAATGCTGAAGTTTCGTTAAGCGCTCAAAATCTGTGGTCAAAATACGAAAATCCGCAGGATTACGCACAAAAGCAGATCGAATCAGTTCTGCCTCATGGGGAAGCATATTATTACGAAAGATTCCCGGAGTTACATCCCATTCATTACTGGCTTGTCCGCGAAAGAAAAAGTGTTTATTGTCTGCATCATCCCCTTCATCATGCTTGATTGCCTTGCGCAAATCAGAGATGGCAACCAAGTAGTCGTTCAGTTCGGATACGACTGTTTCGTTATCTTTATAGGTGGTATCTATAACTTGATTTTCTGCAGTATTCATGACTTTTCCTTTCATGGATGTTCGACTTATAGACGTATAAACGATAATTTAGAGCAGCAGGTTTCTGCTCTTTATCAGTCGTGGTTTGAAG